>LUMW01000888.1_pt1 | contig 13810 bp, 13 predicted proteins | sample 729761 | NCBI WGS metagenome assembly LUMW01 (sample SAMN03860302, study PRJNA289734) | marine metagenome | biome: seawater column; feature: ocean; material: water; isolation source: Red Sea water column Station 192 - depth 500m | place: Saudi Arabia: Red Sea | collected 2011-10-15 | depth 500 m
CTTCAAGTGTTATTGATTCTCACTTGCAGCAAATAAAATTTCCCTACTCTAGTGCAGCAAATTTACTTAAGCAGTGTGAGGAAAACAAGCTTAATATCTCAGATATTGTATATGAGAATGAGCTAACATGGAGATCCAAAGAACAAATAGCTCAAGATTTGCTTCATTATTGGATGGTAATGCAAGACTGTGTTAAACGAGGCTTCAAAAATACTGGAACTTTACCAGGAGGACTTAAAGTCGCACGAAGGGCCCCTAAAGTTTATAGATTACTTACACAAAACCCTGAAAAAAATCTCACAGACACTTTAAGTGTTTTAGATTGGGTTAATCTATATGCTTTGGCGGTAAATGAAGAAAATGCAGCAGGAGGACAAGTTGTCACAGCTCCAACAAACGGTGCGGCAGGAATAATTCCAGCAGTTCTCCACTATTATACTAATTTTTGTCCACAATCATCTGTACTAGGAATTCAAAAGTTTCTTCTTACAGCTGGCGCCATTGCAATTCTATACAAAAAAAATGCTAGTATTAGTGGAGCGGAAGTCGGATGCCAAGGTGAAGTTGGTGTCGCTTGTTCCATGGCCGCTGGCGCCCTATGTGAAGTTCTCGGCGGTAATCCTTCACAAGTTGAAAATGCTGCTGAAATTGCAATGGAGCATAACCTAGGTTTAACCTGTGACCCCATCGGTGGACTAGTTCAAATTCCTTGTATTGAACGAAATGCCATGGGAGCAATTAAGGCAATTAATGCTGCAAGAATGGCTTTAAGGGGAGATGGCTCACACTTTGTTTCTCTCGATAAGGTCATTGCCACAATGAAACAAACTGGTAAAGATATGAAAAAACAATACAAAGAAACCAGCCGCGGAGGGCTGGCCGTCAATATTACTGAATGTTAAATATATCTAAAAAGAAAAAGCGTATGTTTCTTCATCTTGGTCCATGACCTGAGGTTCTTCCTCATATTCATCTTCTTGGTAATAATCTTGATCATCTTGTGGCCCGAAATCATCTTCTCTATATTCATCACTTTCCTCACGATATTCGTCATAGTTCTCTGCTGGTTGATTATATTCTAATGTTTCAGTGTCCATATTATTTGCATATTCATCTCTATAAAAACCATCCTCTTCTTCCTGATAAGTTGTTTCATAAGCTTGTTGTTTTAATTCAGAAGAATCGTTTTGAGCATTCATCCCCCATTGAGTTTCAGTATAACTATCTGCTAAGCTATCCACCATACGAGGGTCTGTATATTCAAGCCTTAAACCACCAAAATTCGTATCATTCGTAATCGTTAACATATACTTACCTTCTTCTCGATTTAAAACATAAAATAATCCACTTCTAATGTCTCGAGTTTCAGTATCTTCAAATTGAAACACATTTCCCACCATTCTCGAATTGACAAGGCTTAAGCTTCTACTTGTCCCATCAGGTAAAATAAAGCTTACCTCTTCCAATACACCATCAACAACACTGAGTGATCCTGCAATAACTTTAGAATTATTAATCGGTTTTTGCTTATAAAGACCACCTGTAAGTTCTAAACCAATAGCATCTCTAATAGCAGGTTTAGTCTTTTCTACTGGAACTTCTATTCTTTCAACTGTTTCTTCTTGATTGAGCACTAAGTCTTGTTTTTGAATGGTTTTTTTATCTTCTTTTAATTTCGACTTTATCTTTTTTTGTGCCAAAGCATCTTTTTGGTTCCATTCAGGTAAAGAGGCGGCCATCCTACCAATGGTCACTTCACCATTTAAGTCATCCAAACGCTTTGCAAATTTTATATTTAAATCATTTTTTAAAAAAGCATTTTCATCCACAATGATAGAATTCATACCACCTAGTATAAAAAAACTAGTTGTTACAAAAACTGTCACTCCAATAAATACTTTGGACGTGTAAAAAATCTATACACTGTCAACTTATCAAACAGTTTAGAAAAACTCTTCCCCCAACCAAATTGAGAACAAAGAAAGCTCAAATTAAATTAATAGATAAAAAGTGCCGAAAAACGAAGATATGATAAAAAAGGTAACCTTGATCATTTTTTTCACTTTTACTCTTAGGGCCCATGCACTTGTTTCTAAGGCGGAATGTACTGATATTGATATCCGTGACAATATGAATGAGCAAATGAAAGAATATTTTAGCACACCAAGGAATCAAGGTTTAATAGGATGGTGTTATGCTTTTGCAATATCTGATCTCATTTCGGCCCAAATTAAAAGACCTGTATCTGCGATGCATATTGCAGCGATGTGGAATCAAAAAGTAGAAAATAATCCATTCATGCGACTTTCATGGGAACTAAATAGATCTTCCAAAAGTACACTACAAAAGTTCTACCAAGGTGCTTATACAGCACAGGCCCTTAAACATATAAGTAAACAAAATAAAATTTGTAGCGAAAAAGACTTTCCTTTTGATCCAACGAACTTAAAGATAAGGTCTACAATTTACGACTTTAAGAAACTTGAAAAGATTAAAAAGACACTTGATGAGTCCCCAAGTCTTGGTTATCAAGATGTAAAACATGAGCTAGAGAAGTTAACACTCCTAGCAGACATTATGGATCCCGAACTTATAAACATACTAAAAGGCAATGATTTAAATAATGCATTTGCCAAAATTGCCTTAAAAAAATGTGAAAACAAAGAACTTACTCTACAAGAATTTAAACCTAAAAAGATAAAGGCGCCAAACACATTAAGATATACTGGGAAAGCCTGGGAAAGGAACTTAGCAAAACAAAAAAATACCAAAAACTTTTTTAAGATTATTAACTCTTTACTAAATGCGCATCAACCGATGATATTAACCTATCCTTTAAATAAGGTTTTAGCACAAGCAAATGTTCCTCACACCAACACCGTTATCGCTAGAAAATGGTTTAAGAATAAATGTCAGTACAAAGTAAGAAATACCTTTGGAGCAAGTTGCAATCTTTATCATCAAAATGTCATTACTGATTGTAATCGTGATGAAGGGGCATTTTGGATAAGTGACGAAGTACTTCTTCAAATTGCCAAAAGTATCAACTATATTTCAAATTAACTTTTAATTTAAGGATAATCTAATTTTATTCCCATATAATCAGCATGAGAAGATCTAAACCTTTTAATTGCAACAGCGACAATATCATCTACAGACATTTCAGAGTTTTCTGACATCGTCTGCAAATCTTTAATGAGTTGAGCTTCAATTTTTACCGTTAAATCGGCCTTTTTTTTCTTAAATTGATAAGGGCATACGTTATTTCGTGATCAAGCATTTCGCATTTTTCATATACATCCGAAACTTTATTATATTCACCAAGAGTACAAAGCAGGTTAAATTCCTCTTGTACAACATCATTTCCAGTTTTAATAAACTCAGGTTTTATATACAATTTCAAATGATCGGAAGGTCTCTCTCCCTTCGTTTTAAGATAGTTTTCAATACTTTCGATTGCTAACCTTTTGAACTTTTCTAAAGGATAGCTCAGCTTTATATACTTTTCATCTATAAGCTCTGGCTCAACAACAACTTTCAAGTCCTGCTCATAGAACTTAATAAAAAGGTTCATCAAAGCCTTAAAAGGAGCACACCCCTTCCAAAGGGCATTAACAATTTGTCCATCGATAAAAATGATTGATCCGACATATTCATTTGTCTGGGGTTTTAACAAGTTTAATCTACCAGTAAAACAAACAATATTCTGTTCATCTATGATTTCAAAAATTTTTAGATCCAATTAACACCTTACTACTTTTTCAATATCTTAGATAATATTCCTTTTTTCTTATTATCATCAGGATTAAAATAGCTGTCTACCTTAGAAGCAATTTCCCTATAGCTATTCCAAATTTTACTGCCCTCATATTTTTGTGCATTCCACATATAGGGAGTTCCAAAATCAGCTGCTTTTCTTACCCCTAAGTCTAGCGCTATTTTTCCTAAATAGCCTACGCCCAACTCATTACATGCTGTGGTCACGCCTCCTGTTCCATAAACAAAGTGCTCCTTACCACAATCATCACAAATAAAAGAACTCATATTTTCCACCATACCGATGACATGAAGGCCTAACTTATCAAACATATGTAAAGCTTTTCTAGCATCTAACAAAGCGACATCTTGAGGAGTTGAAATAATAATTGATCCATCAACTTCAATATTTTGAATCATTGAAAGTTGAACATCTCCTGTTCCTGGTGGCAAATCTAGCAATAAATAATCTAAATCTCCCCAGTCGGTATCAAAAAAGAACTGATTTAAAACACCACCCAACATAGGGCCACGCCGATCTCTTTTGTTAAACATCATTGGCATTGAAGGTCCATAGATATCTGCATCAATAATTCCAACACTATGACCTTGTTGTGCCAAAGTTACGGCCAAATTTGCTGTAAAAGTTGACTTACCAACTCCCCCTTTTCCTGACCCAATCGATATGACATGTTTGACCTTGGGAATTCTTCTTTTTTCACCAACTGTTCCATGCCCAACCTTCAGTTGTGCTGGTTGTGAGTTTTTCGGTTCTGGCTCCCTTGCTGTTCCAGCTAAAACATCTCTACTGTCATCAGACTGCGCTAAGATAAAAAGATTATCTTCATCTACTTTATCTGCTAGACAGTTTAAAATATTTTTTTCTAGAACTTTTTTTGTGTCAGGGTCAATTCCATCTCGCTTATACTTCACATATAAATCTTGTCCCTTATACTCAACACTAACAACTCTATTTTCTGCACCAAGAGTTTTCCCTGTAAGAGGATTTTCTACTTGTGAAACCAATTCTTCTAAATTTTCCATTATCTATTCCTTATAAAAACTAAGTTATTCTTTCCTACTGATTTACAATATTTTTTAAGTCGTTAATATAAAATAAAAAAAGCGTAATTAAAAAGGATTTCCCTTGGCAAACAATAGAAAAATTTTCATCATAAATCCTCAGTTTCAATACAAGTTCTGCTTTATTATCTGCAGCCTTGTTTTTTTAGGTAGTCTTATTTATCCCATGACAATTTATGAACTTTTTGACTATATCATCTCGTTGGCCAATGAGCTTAAATTACTTAATGGGGAAAATTTAAATCTTGCTTTAGAATATCAAAATCAACGCTCAAGTTTATTAACCTACCTTATTTTGACGCAACTAGGCTTTATCGGTCTTGTTTTTGTATTTTGTGTTTTTATTTCTCATAAGATCGCTGGTCCAATGTACAAACTTATCAATCACTTACGTCAAATCAGGGAAAGTGATCAAGTTGAGGATATTCACTTTAGAGAGGGTGACCAGTTTCCTGAAGTTGCCCATGAAATCAACTTAACCATAAACTATCTAAAGCAAAAATCTGAGGAAGAAATTGAGTACCTAAGTGAAGTACTAGATTATATTGAAAATATTGCCCTTGTTGTACCTGAAGATAAAAAACCTGTTTTAGATGAAATTCAAAGAAAAATTAAGGAGATACAAGTAGGTCGCCTTAAATAATTTTAAGGGGTGGAAAATACGATCTTTCTTAGCACAATTTAGCAAATAAATGTTATTCTATTAAATAAGATTTCTCAAAAAGCATGGAGGCATTTTGAAGATCAAAATATATATACTTATTATCGGATTAGGATTAGGACTTTCATCTTTTGCTGCAAACAAATCGGTTCATGCTCGCGGATTAGCTGGCTCATTTGAAAAGATTCATATTTCCAAAGCAGAAACAAGACTTGCAAATAATTTTAAAGAGCTTTATAAACTTGCTCGTAAAGGAATTGTAAATGAACGACTCGTTCGTAAGTTAAACACCAGACTACGCCAAAACCCTACCTTTAAGGAATACACCATTTGGACCCAAGGAATATTAAACCTATCGAGAGTTAAAAAGCTTAGAACGATAAAAAGAACCTGTGATAAGTTAAAATCAAAAAACTATGATGATTTAATTCAAAAAGAACTCAATCAAAACTTACAAGATATTTGTTTCAATAAATATATCAAAAGACTTACTTTAAACTCTGATAATTCTCTGCGTTTTCACCAACGTGAAGCTAAATATATAGAGAAAAACTCAAAAGCTATTTTGTTTCGAAGAAACTTAACCGATATTCAATATTTTCTAAGTCGATTTCCAATTGGAAAAAAGGCCCACAAACTTTATTCACAGGTCTTTATACAACATTATGTAAAAACGGACTCTACACCTTCTAAAAAATTACTAAACTATCTACACTTAACTGCAGCTGATACAAGGTTCATTCAAACAAAAGATTTAGAGATCTGGAAAACACGCTCTGTATTTTATCGAGAGCTAAAAAAGCTTAAAGGGCAGGCTTTTCAAACGGTTGATACCTCCAAATCCTCAAAAGAAATTAAAAAAGATTTTGATACTTTTTTAACCTTTTTAAACAAAACATATAAGTACCAGCCACACAGAAGGGCCCTGGCGAGTCTTTTAAGCCTCTCTAAATCATATATGAGACGTGGTCATTATGTTCAAGCTCAAGCCGGTTTTAAACGAATATTACAACAAAAAAAATATCATGTTGATGATACAATTTTTGAATATATGTGGTCTTATATATTACAAGAACAATACTATGCTGCTGTTCAATTATTAAAAGACTATAAGCTTGATAAGAACTTTCTTTACACTCACTCAAAGATTCATTTCTGGGTCGCCTATTCCTATAGTAAGCTCGGATACTATCAGGATGCTACCAATGAGTTTGAACGTCTTATCAAAGAGAACCCATTGAGTTATTATGCTATTCTCTCGGCTAAAATTTTAAGTCAGAACTCAGGTCTTTCAACTCGCGAGATATATCTTAGCAATCTCTCCCAAGATGAGGATGACAATGTTGCTAATCAAACACTAGATCGAAAATGGTTAAAAAGGATTGTGACATGGGGTACAATTCATAATCCACGTTTTGTTTCACTTGAGCTCAAAAACCTTCAAAAAAAGAAAACGTACTCGCAGTTACAGGCACATATTTTAACCGCAGCTTACCACCCAAAACCTTATATGAATCAAATTAAGGCCAATACAAAAGGTTTTGATCCTATCATTGCTCTCTCTTTAATCCGTCAAGAGTCAGGTTTTAATGCGAGAGCTAGATCTCATGTCGGGGCCAGAGGCCTTATGCAATTAATGCCAACGACAGCCAGACAGTTTAAAAGAAGACTCAAAAAAAGTCATTTATACAATCCCAATCTCAATATTCAGCTTGGGACAAAATATTTTACAAACTTACTAACAAACTATAACCATAATTTGGTGTATTCACTAGCCGCATATAATGCAGGGGAAAGCCGTGTAAATGAATGGCAAGAAGAGTATCTAACTAGTAGTTTTATACTAGAAAATATTGAAAATATTCCTTTTTACGAAACAAGAAAATACGTCAAACTTATTTTTAGAAATATTTTCTTCTACAAGATGATTCTTAATGAAACGACCGAGGACACCGCGAATTTGAATCGTATTTATGATATACACCTTGGCTTTGAAAGTTAATAAAATTATTTGGCAATGTTTGTAAAACTCTTTATAGTTTTTTTATGCATAGCCTTGGTATCATCATTCCATTTCTTAATGAAGAAGTATCACTAGATGACGTGGTTAAATCATTAAGAAAAAAGCTCATAGAAAATAAAATTAATTATAAAATTTTACTTGTTGACGATGGTTCGACTGATCAGTCTTCAGTTATTGCTCAAAATCTTTATTATTTAGACCCCAATATTATACTTATACGTAACCCTACCCCGCTCAATATTGGAAATGCTTATAAAGAAGGATTAAAAACTCTCAATACACAGTTTATCTGTTGGTTACCATCTGACGGAGAAATCCCACCAGAGACCATTATAAAATGCTATAACTCAACACTTGATAATGATAAACCATCTATCAGCTATCCTATAAATGGAAAAGCTGTTCGACCTTTTTTTCGCTATTTCTTGTCAAAAATATTTCAAGGAAGTTGTCGTAAAATGTTCGATATTGATATCATATATTTTAATGCTATAGGTGTTTACCCTTTAAGCATGTTACAAGGATTAAACTTAATTTCTGAGGGATTTACTATAAACTTAGAAATCATTGTAAAGTTCAAAGAAAAGTTTCAAGTCAATTTTAATCAAATTCCTTTTGCACTTGAGCCTAGGAATGGTGGAAAAGAAAAAGCATTAAAAATGAAGAATATTTATAATGTTATAAAAACACTGATAGATTTAAGAAGAAGTATATAATTCACAAGGTTTATTCAATTGTTGATTTGACTCCAAAAGATAATGGCTAGAACGATAAATTTTAACCTCACCCTTATCGTCAAAAAATGCTCTAAACATTTGTAAAACCTCATCGTCAGGCGGTGGGCTTACTAAGTCACTTCTTGAGTAAATAATATTAAAATAAGATGAAAGACTTAGTTTTTTGATAAGTTTAAAAGTTAAATGACCGTCTAAATGAGAATAAAGTCCTAAAGAAAATGATTGTGCTTGTAAACTTTTGATTATCGCCATTGTATGATCAAGAACAGAAAAAGTTTCAAGCTTGGCATCAATTTTTAAATTAACTTTATCTCTAAATTTTTGTTTTTCCGTTTTTATTTTTTTTTGCACCTGGATTTTATCTGACGAAATTATATTTCGATTTAATATATACGTATCAAATTTCGACTCTTCAAATAATTGATTAAATCCTGAATAACGATATCCTGACAAACGAGGAGAAATATTAAAACTTTCCTTGAAAACCTCAACAAAACTATCTTGAACTATATTATTTGTTGCAACAATGCTTTCCAAATCAAATAAAACAACCATTTAATTAAACATTAAATCTAAAATGGATAACGTCACCATCCTTAACAACGTATTCTTTACCTTCAATTCTAAACTTACCTGCTTCCTTAAGTTTGGCTTCTGAGTGATACTGAAATAAATCCTCACAGTGGTACACTTCAGCCTTAATAAAGCCACGCTCAAAATCAGTATGAATAATTCCAGCACACTGAGGTGCCTTATAACCCTCTTTAAATGTCCAAGCTCTTACTTCTTTTTCTCCAGCAGTAAAATAGGTTTTTAAATCTAATAGCTGATATCCTGCCTTAACCAAAACATCAAGACCAGATTCTGTTAATCCCATATCAGCTAAAAACTCCTTCTTTTCTTCCTCACTTTCTAGTTGAGAGATCTCCGACTCAATTGCTCCGCATATTTTAATTACCGTTGATCCTTCTTTTTGAGCTAATTGCTTAACAGCTTGGACCATCTCATTATCTTCATTTATAGAATCCTCATCAACATTACAAACGTAGAGCATTTTCTTTAAAGTAATAAGATGAAGGTCTTTAATGGCCTCCAATTCATCCTCATCCATTTCAACAGATCTTGCCGGCTTCCCTTCTTCAAGCGCTTTTTTTAATCTTTCTAAGACTGGCTGAGCAATTAAAGCTTTTGATTTCACTTTTTTATCGTGTGATTTAAGCATTTTACTTAGGTTGTTTATTCTTTTATCGACTGTCTCTAGATCAGCAAAGGCTAATTCAATATTAATAACCTCTATATCGGACAAGGGATCAACCTTACCTGCTACGTGAACAACGTCAGGGTTTTCAAAACATCTCACGACATGGGCAATAGCACTCACCTGCCTTATATGTCCTAAAAACTGATTTCCTAATCCTTCCCCCTTAGAGGCACCTGCAACCAGACCTGCAATATCTACAAACTCCATCACCGCAGGAATAACCTTTTGTGGCTTAATATATTCCGTGATCTTATCCATTCTTTCATCTGGAACTTGAACAATCCCAACATTAGGTTCAATTGTACAAAAAGGATAGTTTGCTGCTTCGGCAGGGGCACTAGTTATTGCTTGAAAAATCGTAGATTTTCCCACATTGGGTAGCCCAACGATACCAACATTTAAAGACATAGACTTTCTCCAATTATTTTAAACTTAAAAAATCTTTTTTATTATATAAGTTTGCTGCTTTTTTTAAACCGTTCTTTAAAAAGCAATCTAAAGCTTTATTACTCTTCTCCATAACAATACTTAACTCTGTATCCATTGTTGCTGGAATCTTTGAAAGTACCCAACTAGATACACTACCTTTTTCTGGACGTCCAATTCCAATTCGCATTCTATAAAAATCAGGTGAGTTCATATGTTTAGCAATTGACTTAAGACCATTATGTCCGGCCAAGCCACCACCTTTTTTAAAATGAATTTGACCAAAAGGTAAGTCTAGCTCATCTTGAATCACAAGAATCTCATTTACATTGATTTTAAAAAATTGACATAACGACTGAACACTTTCACCACTTAAATTCATATATGTTTGTGGTTTTAAGATATAAACTTTCTCTCCAGAAATATTTATATCTGTGTATTCACCCTTAAATTTATTTTTCCAGTTTTGTTTATTTATTTCCGGATGAGTATCAATTAGAATCCATGCAATATTATGACGTGTAAGCTCATACTCAATTCCAGGATTTCCAAGAGCAACAATTAATTTAATCATGATTAATTAAAAAGTGAGCTGACAGAGTCATGGTTAAAAGTTCTATGAATCGCCTTTGACAAAATCTCAGCTGTTGTTAGAACTTTAATTTTATCAACCTTTTTTAACTCGGGAGTTAGCGGAATTGTGTCTGTAACCACAACTGCTTCCAAATCATCACAATTATCAATTCTTTCAGCTGCTGGCGAACTAAAAATACCATGTGTAGCAAAAGAATATATTTTTTTCGCTCCATGCTCTTTTAAGGTTCTAGCTGCCTCAATTAATGTTCCCGCAGTATCAATCATATCATCAACAATAATAACATCTTTATCCTTAACATCACCTACAATATTCATTGCTTGAGCGACATTGGGGCCAGTTCTTCTTTTATCAATCATAGCAATATCTTTTTCTAGACGCTTAGCATACCAACGAACTCTCTCAACTCCACCTGCATCAGGGGAAACCAAGGTTAAGTTTTCAAGACTAATATTACTTTTGATATAATCTAAAAATACTGGTGAGGCATAAATATTATCAAAGGGAATATCAAAAAAGCCCTGAATTTGACCTGCATGCAAATCCATCGTTATAACCCGATTGGCCCCAGCAACAGTTAATAAATCTGCTACTAATTTTGCCGAAATTGGCGTTCTCGGACTTGCTTTTCTATCTTGCCTAGAATAACCATAGTGCGGGGCAACAGCTGTAATTGAGGCTGCTGATGCTCTTTTTAAAGCATCAATCATAATCAGCAATTCCATCAAATTATCATTGACTAGACTACTAGTGGTCTGCACAATAAAAACATCTGCCCCTCTGACATTTTTTTCGATTTCACAAAAAATTTCACCATTAGCAAAGCGCCTGATTTGCGGATCAACAAGAGGAACATCGAGAAAATCTGAAATTTGATTCGAAAGAGCTTTGTTAGAGGTACCAGAGACTAATACAATACGTCTCATTTAAACTCCTAAATTGGCAGGGGTGGCAGGGATCGAACCTGCGCATGGCAGAATCAAAATCTGCTGTCTTACCACTTGACGACACCCCTGTATGGATAACATGCTAAAAAATATACTTGCCCAAACTTAATTTGGCAATCATAATCTTAAGCAGTATCTCTACTTCATTTAAATTATATACCAAGACCCTCGCACCATACTTCTGAAACTAACTTTCCTCGATGGTTTATAAAGTCTTGAAAAATTAAAAAAGATGTTGATGCGCCAGAGACTCTTAATTTTTGTTGGTCTCTACTAGACTCTACACCATACCAAAATACATAATATTGTTTACCATCAAAGGCAAAATACCAATTATCTAACCCATGATTCGATGTTCCTGTCTTACCAAAAATATAAGCATTCCTCAGTGGGCCACTGGCCAAACGTGAAATAGTCGTTTCAGAAGCCACACTCATATAATACAGAATTGTTTCTTCAAACTTAGCTGCTCCAGACTCAATCTCTTTACATTTATCTTCTATAAAGTTTTTATACGTAACAAAAACTTCTTCTAAAGATAGCTCCAACGCACCCAGCAATTGAGCTGGATACTCACCAAGTGGGGTTTTTAATCTTGGTATTCTTTTTATTAATTTTTCTTCTAAAGCGTCAAAGCCAATTTCATTTGCAATGCGAATTAGGGGTATGTTTTTTGACTTTTGAAGTGCTGCTTTTAGTTGAATTTTATCTTGTTTAGCTCTTGAGTAGTCCTTAGGACGCCATATACCAGACTTCAACTTTAATTCAATCGGAGCAGTGGAAATCTCTTCATCGTATGATCGGCCTAAATCAATATAAGTATCATAGACTATAGGCTTAAACAGACTACCAATCTGGTGATATTCCTTGGTAATGGCCTGCCTTTTTTCTCTTTGTGTCTTTGAGTAAAAACTAAAAGAATCTTTGCAGTCAAAGCCTTCACAACCTGGGTGAGCAATTAATATTTTTATTCCGATATCTGCATCTCCAACCCTAGAAGCCAGTGCCAAATTTCTTCTCTCAACAGCTTTAAATAAAACTAACTTTTCAAACGCCTCTAGGCTAAGCTCACTATTTTTACTCACTAAATAATAAGCATAAAAAGCTTGCTGTTCGGCACGCTGCACATAGTTTTCTGAAAATTGCATCCAACGCGCCTTAGACCATATGATTTGATCATTTTGAGTAAATAAATCTAAATTTTGCAGGCGTTTAAAAACAGCATTCGCTCTGGTCTCAAGCCTTTCAAGCCCTCTGCCCCTTGGCCGGTAAAAATTTGGCCCCTTAAGTAAACTTACCAAAACAGTCGCTTCAAATTCATTTAAAAACTGTGGCGCTTTATTAAAATAAGCTAGAGAGGCTGCATAAAAACCTTTTAAATATATTCCTTGGTAAGTTCCCCAAAATACTTCATTTAAGTAAAGAGTAATGATCTCTTCTTTGGATAAAATATTTTCAATATAAAGAGCATAAATCATCTCCTTAATTTTTCTTGAGAGTTTTTTTTCATTTGTAAGAAAAAGATTTTTTACTAATTGCTGAGTTAATGTAGATCCTCCTTGAACAAACTTCATAGCAATAATATCAACAATCAATGCCCTAGCAATAGCAATAGGGTCAACCCCTTTATGTTCTAAAAACCTAAAGTCTTCTGTACCCAATAAAGCCTTCCATATATTAGAAGGAATTTCAGTAAACTTCTTTCTAATTTGAATACATCGATATCTCTGACATGAGTTCGATAATAAATGAGGTAGCTTAATATCTTCCAAAACCTCGACTTTATTTGAGAACAAATTCAAACTTTTTTTCTCTCTTTGATCTGTAATATAATCCTGTGCCTTCCCCTCCTGCGAGAACAAAAGAAATACATCTAAGTCTTCCCTATAAACACTCGTGTCTTTTTCAAGTATTGATTTTTCTTGCTGATAAGCGTTTTGACTTATTTGAGTCTCTTCGAGTTTTAATTTTAATTCATCAACCACAATATAAATATAACCTGCAATAAATATTGTCAGACTTATGGCCATATATAACAAGACCCTAACGCCAAGCAGAAATCTTTTTTTATTTAAACCCTTCATTTATCCTTTCGTTTGCCAGTCTTAAGTATATCTCCTATTATTTTTATCACTTATAATTAATTTAGCATAATAAATAAGGAGCAACCTGTGGCATTTAAACTGAGATATTTTTTACTCTCAATATTATTCATCCAAAGCTCAATGGCCGTCCCTGTAGACTGGAAGGGAACACTTGCTTTTGATACTCTCATTATTAAAGATGTAAGACGCACAGGAGATGCATGCACACCTGCTAAT
>LUMW01000711.1_pt1 | contig 13782 bp, 16 predicted proteins | sample 729761 | NCBI WGS metagenome assembly LUMW01 (sample SAMN03860302, study PRJNA289734) | marine metagenome | biome: seawater column; feature: ocean; material: water; isolation source: Red Sea water column Station 192 - depth 500m | place: Saudi Arabia: Red Sea | collected 2011-10-15 | depth 500 m
GATCCGGCTGCCGGCCACATGTGGGATGCCCAAAGACCCGGCAGTATCGGCCCAGTACCCACACTGCTGCTGACAACGCGTGGGTGCCGAAGCGGTAATGAGTCCATCATGCCGTTGATTTACGGCCGGACAGGTAACGACTATGTTGTGATCGCATCAAAAGGTGGCGCCCCCAGACACCCTGGCTGGTATCACAATCTGATGGCACAAAACGAAGTCACAGTGCAGGTGATCGATGAGATTTTTCAGGCCCGAACGCGTATAGCAAAAGACGAGGAACGCGAAGCCATCTGGAATAAAATGGTTAAGATCTACCCGCCCTATGCGAACTACCAAGTAAAAACAAAGCGGGAAATTCCGGTCGTGATCCTGGAGAAAATTACTTGATTCTGCAGATTATGGCTAAACAGTTGCCCATTGTTCTCAAGCTAAAGGTCGATAACATTCAGTTGATCCCGAAAGGTTCACCGTCAAACTGCTCACGGGTCACCATCTCTTCGACAGGCAGGCGCTTAAGTTTCGTGAGTTGCTTGACCGGCCGACCCAGAGGAATTACTGCAGCGACCGCAAACTCAGTCGGAATATTAAAAAGTGACTGAATTTCTGTTTCTGCAGCAGCAGCTAGGGTCGTGATCGTACCGCCGAATCCCTCATGACGAGCAGCCATCAATATGTTCCACGCAAAAGGATAAATTGATGCACCACTGATCACTCCGATCCGGTCGAGGTGCTGATCTGTTGACGCAACCACTTTCAAGTCAACAATCACCACCAATACAACATCCGAAGATGTATACGGCTCAGTCAGTCTTGAAGGCGCAGGGGTCGCTTCAATCTCCTCGGCCGTCACCTTGGTTGGACTGATACTGTTCCACGGCCCCTCTCCAGCATTTCCCTGGGCTGTGTAGAGTTTGGCCGCTGGCACGACCAGTTCAGAAATTCGCTTGCGATTTTTCTTGTCTCTGACCACGATGACACGGTTGCCCTGTCGATTTCCTCCACTGGGTGCAAAACGAGCATTCTCGAGGATCCTATAAAGTACCGTATCTGATATAGCGTCACCGGTGTAATCCCGAGCTGCAAAAGTCGTTCTCATCGTGTCGTAGAGTTCCATCAACAATCTCCTTACACTATTAGTTAGTAAGTTGCGGTCAATAAGCCAATCGTTCGCTAATTCTCACGATCTACTGTATTTATAAAGGTGTTAATCAAGTCATCAGGCGCGTCAATCACATGTGCCGGCCCGGGAAAGCGACCCTGCTGAACATCGTCGATAAATTCCTGAAAACCAGCCACCCGCTCAGCCTGCATCTTTTCTTTCATCTTGAACAGTTGTCGATACTGCTTAGAATGCCGCGGGTATGGTGGTGGGTCATTGCCGAGAATATCCGCTGCAAACACAAACTGTATGTCACCACCGCCACCAGCTCCAATTGACGAAGTCAATAACGAAGTGCGCCTGCTGATCTCGGCAAGAAGTTTTTCGGGGATTACCTCAACTTCTACCGCATATGCTCCGGCGTCTTCTAGAGCCTTGATCTCCCGATATACCCACATCGCTTCTTCTAGTGTCTTGCCAACGGCTTTCAACCCACCGGTCCAAGTACTCCTTCTTGGGACCAGTCCAGCATGTCCTTGTACCGGTATGCCTCCTTCGGTCGCTGCACTGACGAAGCGTGGACTCCACTGGCACATAATCGCATCTGCACCCAGTGCCATTGCATCGTAACCGAGTCGCACTGCTTCGACTTCACTGGCAGCTGCCACCAAAGGAACGGAAAATGCCATGAACGTGTTAGGTGCCGCTTTCCGCATAGCGGCAACGAGGTCAGGATGCGCGGGGTCAAATCGCACCTTGATCGTGTCTATACCAGCCTGTTCGGCTGCTGCAGCTTCTTCAGGCGAGAACGTTGCCGTTTCTACCAGTACCTTCTTACCTTTTTGATCACGCAAGTCTTTTACAGTGTAATTTCGAGTTCCGTAAGCACCTCCCACGGTCATAATTCGTTTCAGTCCCCGCTTAGCGGCATCTCTGGGAGGGATACTTCCATCACCTGTTGCATGACTCGCCATAAATATTTCTCCTAGTTGCTATAAAGCATCGGAAATTCATCTCCTTCAAAGGGCATTCCATCTTGGTAGTCAAGATCTGGAAAATCCGGTGACGTCTTACCCGGTCGTTTAACAAACCTAGCATCATCACCTACCCAGCGAATTGAAACCACTCTTCTTCTAACAGAAGAGTGGTTCGCAGGTGCGCCGTGCAGGGTTCGGAAATTAAACGCGATCGCATCGCCAGGCTCTACGGCCCAACTGCGTATGTCGAAGGTTTCACGATCAGCATCAATGTCAGGCATGCCTTCATTCTGATCATTGGCATACAAATCTGTTCCATCAAAACGTTTGGGGGTGAAGTCCTTACCCCAGTTGTGAGACCCGGCGACATACTCGATACTGCGTTCCCGTGGAACCGGGTCGACAGGTACCCAGAAACTCACAGATTGCGAACCATCCACCAGGTAATAGGGTTGATCATGATGCCAGGGTGTTACGACTGCACTACCAGGTTCTTTAACCAAAACATGATCGTGAAAAATGCGAGCCGTTCGTGAACGCATCAACTGCGCAGCAATACGTGCCATCGGAGATGATTCAACCACTGCGCGATACCCGGCAAACTTCGACCAGACACAGTAATCCTGGAAAAACTCACTTTCCCCACCGTCTTCGGGCCGATAAGTTCGTTCCCGCCAGCTTGGGTTGCGTTTATTCTGCTCTATCGCCTCGCGTATGCCTTCGACCCACGGCGTGAAGACATTTCTTAATACCACTACGCCGTCAGACTGGAAGTCATCGATACTCGCCTTTGACATGTTTACGTCTGTATTACTCATGCATTAATGACCCTAGCACAACAACTCTGTAAGGAACACAGAATAAATTGTACACCGTTCACAGGTGTGCTCTAATCAGTTCGAGCCGCTGGCTTCACTGTCCCTGGCGAGACAATGATCAGGCTGCCCGCGAACCCGGACCAGCAGAGGTAATACGCAGATGAAATTCGGTGTCCTGTTCACATCACATCCTCATATCGATCTAGAGCCCTACCCATTCTCGAAGTGGACCGACTTGGTTATGACACCGCCTGGATCGCGGAGCACCATTTCAGTAGTGGCTATGGCATTCTGCCGGATCCTTTCACCTATATCGGTTACCTCGCAGCGCAAACCAAGCAGATCAACCTCGGACCTGCGGTCATGACGCTGCCACTCTACAACCCGATTCGTGTCGTCGAGAATGCAGGATTTGCAGACATACTCAGTAACGGCCGATTCATCCTGGGTCTGGGCTCTGGCTACCGACCGTATGAATTTGAAGGTATGGGTATACCATTTGATGAACGCCGTGACATTCAGGAGGAAGCGCTTGAGATCGTACTCTCCGCACTGCACAGTCGTCAGATCAAACACGAAGGTAAGTACTTCAATCTCGATGTATCAGGAGACTACGAGATTTTCCCAGCAAGCATACAGACACCTCATGTGCCTCTCTACCTCGCAGCTGGAACCGATCGTTCTATTGGTGTTGCCGCGCATCATGGTTGTGGCCTCATGCTGTCGACCCTACCTGCTTTCGATAAGGTCGCAATTCAGACTGAGTTTTACCGCACGGCACTGGACGATGCACCAGAAAAATGGCGAGGGAATCCGGCTTATGGGCAGATCGATCAGGCCAGGTGGGTCTATGTCGCTGAATCTGACGCAAAAGCTAAAGAAGACAGTGCCGCCGGCCTGGTACACCATATCAAGAACTTCATGGCTAAAAACGCGGCTGGGTACCTCGGTTCTGTGTCCGAAAAAGATCAAGGCGGTGAACTTGATTACGACGAACTGGCAGAGACCACTTTGTTACATGGCAGCCCGGACACAGTGATCCGGCGCCTTCAACAGTTACAGGAGATGACCGGCATCACATCGCTGGTCTTGCACTATCCACCCTACTACGGAATAGACAATACACTGAAAAGCCTACGCCTATTTGCCGAAGAAGTCATACCGGCATTTAGAATTGAAGCCGCGACCTAAGCGACAACCGACTGCGTACTAGCGCCTCCGTTATTTAATTCAGTTAACGGCCCAAGTTCTTTTTCGACCATCGGCTTTATGTGGGTCTGGAATTTCTCAATCGATGTCATCGCATTTTTGAACGAGGATGCGCCAACTTGAAAATGAAACATCATATGCGAAGGACCCGCTGCCCGAATCTCGCCACACAATCTTTCTGCAATCGTCTCACAATCCCCCACCAACAAATTCTCCGCGAGCTCGTCAATAGTCGGCTCATTGTGTGCTGGCTGCTCAATCAGCATTGAACCATCCATAACCATCTGACTAGGATCAAGCCCTTCAGCCACCCACGATTCCTCTATCGTCTGACGCATATCTGACAGGTATTGAGCCCCCAACAACCGCCCTGTAATGAGAGGCACGTACCCACGCCGCGCTGCAATGCGGTGTATTACTGGGTTATCTCCGGCAAGCCAGACTTCTGGCCTACTGCCCACCGGCTGCGCACTAATATGTGTTTCGGGCACCTGAAAATGCTCACCGTCAAACTTGAATGTTTCCTGAGTGAAGGCGAGATCAAACATATCCATGAACTCTTCCATGATCTTTTTCGACTTTTCCAGGCTCTTACCAAAACGATCAAATTCATACGGCTGGTAACCACTGCCAATACCCAGGATCAGTCGCCCGTCACACATGGCATCCGCCATACCGATTTCTGCAAGTAGTCGGACCGGGTCGTACAGGGGTACGACAACCACAGCTGTACCCAATCGGATACGCTTAGTCGTTGATGCACAAAGTGCTACCATCATTAGCGGTGATGGGCATATACAATAATTTGAGAAATGATGTTCAGCGAACCAAGCAGCGTCATATCCGAGTTCGTCAGCCAATTGTGTCTGTTCAGTCGCTTCCTTGACCAATCGTTGAGCTGGTGCCGAAGATTCTCGATACCGGTATCCCATCAAATTAAAGATTCCAAATTCCATCAGATCAGCCCTCGTTTTCTGCAAGCTCGTACGGCTTATTATCACCTGCACCCGCTGCAAATCGATTTGTCCGGTAGTCATGTACCGAGATCGGTGCGTATCTCGGTAGATCGTCTGAATTGCAACAGGTCGGCAGGCACTCCACCATCGCGTTGTAGCGTGGCCCGACAAAGAACCCGATCGAAAGTCGCCTTGAAACGCCACCGGCATCTGGAGGGGGTAAGGCCACCCTGTGAGGCGTAGACACTAACCGATCATTGCTCCAGCGCATCAACAAGTCGCCAATGTTGAGAATGTACGAGTCATGAACTGCTGGCGCATCGACCCAGCTACCATCACGTATCTTGATCTGAAGGCCGCCAGGCACCGGGTCATTACGAAGAATGGTCATCATTCCGACATCAGTATGCGCTCCGGCCCGTAATTGACCCGGCTCAGCATCTCCACTAACCGCTGGATAGTGCAACAATCTAAGCTGACTCGTGTGCGTGTGATCTAGAATATCTGCAAAGGTATCGCCTGGAAGTGAAAGCGAAATTGCCAGCGCCTCAGCGATAGTTCGCATCAGGGGCTCCATGTTTTCCCAGTAGGACAGCATAAGAGGACGCAGATTTTCTGGCGCGGCGGGCCAAAGATTGGGCGCAAAACTCGGGTAGCTTCCAGGCCCCGTAAAGTAAGGTTCATCGGGAACACTATCCGGCCCGATTGCAAACACTTCCTTGTAATCGGGTGGACTATCTCCCCCGGCCATGCGAACAAGCGTTTCCTCTCCATAGGGGATGTAGCAAAAACTCCAGCGCGCTGTCACGCAATGCAGTACCTATAATCGGGTCGATTCCATGCCCGGCAACAACAGCAAAGCCCAGCGTCTGCGCGGCCCAACCCAGCTCCATTGCCACCTGGGCCCTTGCACCGGAGTCACCCGAAATAAAGGGCGCCAGATCAATGACTGGAATACGGTCTGTCATTTGCTGATCATCCCATATTCAGATGTTCTGTGTACTGCCGCTTCGTTATGACGACACGGCCTGTTGCGTTACATTTCATCGCGTAGTCCACCTATTGCACAGTGAAACTACCATAAACGCTCACTTGCCATGGCGGCACCTTCTACCAGGGCACCCAACTTAGCCCAGGCAATGTCCGGATCAACGGCGGGTCGCTCTGCAAAGGTTGCGAAACCGCAATCGGCACCTGCGATTACTCGTTCGCGTCCTACTTTACTGGCATAAGTGCAGATCCGCTGTGCAACCAGCTCCGGATGCTCGATGAAATTGGAGGTTGAATCGATCACCCCTGGAATGATTATCTTTTCATCGGGTAACGGATGACGATCAAAAACAATCCACTCATGTGCATGACGAGGGTTTGCACCCTCGACAGAGATGGCCTGTGGCCGGGCCGTGTACACCAGATCAAGAATATCGGACAGCGCGATGTCATGATGGTGTGGCCCGGAGTAGTTCCCCCAACACAGATGAAGGCGCATTGATTCTGGTGGGATATCTGCAGTCGCAGCATTAAGCACTTCGATATGCCGGGCCGCAGTCTTTCGAAATTCAGCCACAGATTTTTTTCGATGGACTATATGACGACCCATAGCAAGGTCAGGGCAGTCCACTTGCAGCACAGCACCAGACGCAACAATCGCCTCGTATTCAGATTTAAGAATTTCCGCCAATGCTTCGAGATAAGCATTGTGGTCAGGATAGTACTGGTTCTGCAGAAATACCGTGACCACACCTGGTGAGGGTGCAGTCAAAAATCCTTCCATCGGCTGATGTTCTGTTACTGCCGCGCTGAAGTTGGCGAGATCTTTTTCGAGCACCGCGTCATCTCGCACTGAAAGCGGACCATCACAAGCAGGGCCCTGCAGAGTGCGTTCCGTGCCGCCCTGTTCGACCAACCGGCGTGCATAGTTGATAAAATCTAAAAGATCACCGGCTGCACGGTTTTCTCGGGCTGTGCCATTGAAACCGTTCAGACGATCCTTGAGATAGGTCGCATAGCTGATCTTGCTCATCTCGCCATCACTGACCAGATCAATTTTCGCAGCCACCTGACGGGCGACGACATCGTCTACTGCAGCCGATACACACTGATCGAATGCTAACTGATCATAAGGATCACCCCGGTCTTTCTTGCGCAGCAATACGATCAGGCTATCCGGCCTGGGTAAGCTGCCGACGTGGGTTGTAACAATCCGCTCAGTTGACGTTTTCATCGCTCAATTTTTTTGCTGCCGCTGAAACGGCCGCTTAGTTATTCCTCGAAACATACCAGGACAGCAGCATTTGCAATAACGATTGCATCGTCGCCAACTTCATTGGGCACTTCAAGACCTCCCTGCCTCACTTCGACCGTGACCGAGCCGTACGGCAACTCGGCCGCAACAGCTTTCGAATCCACTGCACTCGGTTCCGTCACAGCAATAATCAGCGTGATGCGCATATCTTCCCGCGACTTGTTCGTTGCCTGAAAAAAATGAAGGCTGGAGTGACGGATTGCATCCGAGACTGCCCGACGGGCCGCATTCGTATAATCTCGACCATGTACATCCACCCCCATACCCATTTCAGTCACATACCGTTTAAGCGCCATTTCATTTCACCTTTGTAAACGTGTCGTCGAGCCGGCCACCATACTGGTCACTAGATCATCCAGATTGATGCCGGGCCCCACCATCATAACAACCACCCGAAACACAACCCACCCATTGCCACAGTACAAAGTTCGCTCTACACTTGAGGTCCGACGAACTACTTAAAAGGAGGTGATCACATGTCTAGTGATATGCGTATATTCCCAGTGGACTTTGGTGTCTTTTCGGAACTTAAGAGCAACCTCCTGAGCTAAGATCAGCACCCTATCCCGTGATAGTGTTCACTGGGATAACCAATCACGACGCCCACTTCGGTGGGCGTCTTTTGTTGTGACTGCCAGCCGAGTCATGTCAAGCAGCCAGCCCGTGGTTTAATCAAATACAATTTTCGGAAAATACATCGACACAACCCAGTTGGGCTGGTCAACGATTTCGCTAATCCGGAGGTCTGCACACACGCTGCAGAGCATATAGGCTTCAACAGCCGAGATACCCTGCTGCGTACTCAATAGATCGATCATCCCACTCACGGCATCGCGGGCGCCCTGCATCAGATCGACGCCAATTCCTGTTGTAACCTGATAACCTTTCGGATCAAAATGGCTGGTAACGGGACCTGCAGTCTCGTATCGCGGAAACGCCAAAGGTGTCTGTTTAATGAGATCGAACCTCACGCCCACAGACATTGGACTCTCAATCGCAGTGCCACAAACTTCTCCGTCACCCTGAGCCGCATGGGTGTCGCCAATAGAGAACAAAGCGCCCGCCACTTCTACCGGTAGATACAACACACTGCCAGCACAGAGATCGCGAATGTCCATGTTGCCTCCGACTCGACGCGGCGGCACGACACTGTGCAGTCCATCAGTCGCCGGTGCTACGCCAATCGTTCCGCAGAACGGTTTCAACGGAACTCGGCCACCCGGCCCGTAGGCCGCGGGTGACAGAGTATTCGAATCATAGCGCCAGGTGTGTAGCGCAGGCTCGGTAAACTGATCGGCCAGCAGACCGAAACCCGGGATGACTGCCGTCCAGCCCCAACCAGAGGGAACAAAATGATCGATACTCACTTTGAGAATATCCCCCGGTTCGGCACCGTCGACCCGGATTGGACCAGTGACAGGGTTGACCTTCTCAAAGTTGAGTGCCGATACATCTTCTACCGCCGAAGTAACCATCAGTTGTCCACCAGATGAGTCAACCGTATCGATTTCCATCGAGTCGCCTGGTGCCACGGTCATCACTGGCTGGAATGAATTGTCCCAGCCAAAATGATGGTGCCTGGCGTGAATTGTGTGGGTGCCTGTCACTAAACTCTCTTCATTCCGGGAAAGTTATCGATTCCTGTGCCAGCGATACATCTGCCATGACCGTATTCCCAACAGAATCCAGCCGAGGATCAACAGAGAACCGCCAAGTGGAGTAATCTTGATGATAGGTTGAAATCCAGTCACGCTGTAAACCAGCAGACTGCCGGAAAAAACAATCACACCCAGTGCAAGACACCAGCCGACCGACTGGAATTTCTGCGCCGGAAATCGTTCGACTAATTGGGCGACCACGGCCAGACCCAGTGCATGATAGAACAGATAGTTCTCAGCCCGGTGAAACCGACCCAGAGTATCCGGGTCTGTTAAAAGATCCTGCCACAAATGCGCACCCAGACTGCCTATCAGCAATGCCGAGGCTCCCAGAGTAGCGGCCAGTATCAGAAAAATAGTCATGGATAGTGCTGCTTTGACTGATCCCCGAGGTGTTAAAGCTGTGGTTGTTTCTCGACCTTCGGAATTGAAGATAAATCACCAAGCCAAGTCTGCGCCGAACGACACCACACCTGCACTTTTGGAGCCAAATTCGCTCGCTGCGTAACCGTACCAACCCGCAAGCCGAAAAATTTGGAATCGTCGTTCTCAGTGCGCGCGTAGATCCGGGTGCCGCATTCCGGGCAAAACGCGAGTACCCGCGGGGTTCCGCTATCAGCTATTTTCTGATAGGTCTTGAGCTCTCCTGTACGCAACTGGAACTGGTTATCGGTAATACCGACCACCACACCAAAGGCAGTACCGGAATGGGTCTGGCAGTCCGTGCAGTGACAAACCGCTACTTTTTCAGGGTTAACTTCTGCTTCGTAAGTGATGTATCCGCATAAACAACCACCATCAATCTTCATTCGGCGCTCCTCAGGCAAGGTTAGTCGAAGCCATCCTAGTCAACTGTACCGTCGTTATTCTGAAAAAAGGAGTGGCGCAGTAACGATAATGTACTGGCTGAGCAGACTTAAACCTATTGTTTTTTGAGCGTACGATCAAACAAGCTGTGCAGCAGTTCCCAGTGACGTTCTGCCGCCCCTTTGTCGAACACGGCTCGGTTGGGAAACACAAAACCATGGTGAGCACCATCGATCCACTCGCAATGGGCATTGGTCCCCGCCGCTTCAAACGCACTGACAAGCCTGTCGTAATGCGCCCGATCCACATAGGCATCGTGTTCGGCTGCCATAACCAGGATCTCACCCTTCATCTCCACTGCCCGGGTGTGCGGAGAATCCTCGGCATCGACGGCGAGGCGCACCCCGTGGATTGAAGCAGCCGACTTCACCACCTCGGGAAATTCTGCAGCGATCCATAACGCAAACGGCCCACTCATACAATATCCGGTAACACCGACCCGGCTGGTATCCGCAACAGCATCAGCTTCAGCGTGGGCCAGCATTGCAGTGGCATCCTGGGCAACGAGGCGGTTATCCAGATTGGCCATCAACGAAAACATGTGTTCGGCACTGGCCGGGTCTTCCCGATGCACCGTGAACGAACGAGCATCGCGGTAGTAAAGATTGGAAAGCACGACATAGTAGCCTGTTGCACTGATGCGCCGGGCCATATCGTGCAATTCTTCACGCTTTCCAGGCGCATCAATCAAAAACAATACCACCGGATGTGGCCCACCGGACTCCGGGTGCGTGATGAAGGTGGCCATCTGGCCGTCATCAGTTGAAATATCAATGTTGTGTTCAATCATCCGTAGATCATACTCCTCGTCTAGTTAGGTCGTCTCAGGAACAATTCCTTTACATATCCAAGCTGAGGCGAGAAAGGACCGGAACCCGTCTGGCTTGCCACTTAGAAACACATGCCGGACCTGCTCTTGCAGGGTTGCCCTGTGTTCAGGCGCAAGGCCCATCACCATGGAACCAGGAGTGCCATCGCCACTCAGAAACGAAGACCAGTAATCATCAAAATTTTCGTATTCAAACCGCATGCTGATCGAGTCCTCCTCGATCTGCTCCAGACCTGCTCTTTCCCACATCGATGTTAGCTCACCCCCGGTAGTCATAGGCCGAAGCAGTGTGCGATCCCGATCGAATCCGAGCGCTGATGCCGTGTCGTAGAGCATCCTCAAATGGGTCATTCCACCATAAGAATCCCACACGCAGGCCGCAATCAGCCCACCGGGCTCGACCACGCGACACATTTCCTGAACAGCCGGAAACGGATCCGGCATGAACTGGAGAACCAACTGGGAAACCGCCCGGTCGAAAGTGTTGTCCTCAAACGGAAGTGCGGATCCATCGGCAACTTCAAACCGAATTCGTGCATCATCAGTACGGGAGCGGGCAAACTCGATGTAGACCTCACTGACGTCTATACCCATTATGGACTTATGATCACCGCGCTGCGCCAGTGCGAACGCCATACTACCCGTACCACAGCCCAGATCCAGTATGGTTTGCCCGGATTCTTGGCCGATATAGTTTAAAAATGAAGTCGCCAGCCGACTACTGAAACGACCCATGATCTGCTGGTAGCCCTGCGCATTAACCGCTTTAAAGGTACTGACCATAGTTGCTGTGCCGTAACTGAAAAATTTCCTCTCAAGACAGCTTGACTGATGCTCTTTCCGACATTTTGTTCAGCGTCGGTATAAATGGTGTTCTATAGCCCTACGATCAGAACACTAAGCCGAAAGAATCCGCGTACCCCGGGTCATCAGAAAGTCCTGATGCAGCACGTTGTCCACAAAATAATCCGATACCAGTGCTTCCATATCCAGGCGTAACTGCGCCAGTTTATCGGGATCGTCACTGAGGACACTGACCAGTTTCGTCAACGGGCCGGCATTTTGTTCATAAAATATCCTGGCGTGGGCCGGACTCAGCACCGGGAACTGCAAACAGGCCATGTCGAAGGTCAGATTCTCGATCAGGCCGTCCAGCCGATCAGAAACAATGGCAACATCACCCCACTGCCAAGGTGGTGAGACCCCGGGTGGGGGCGGAGGCCCATAGATACCCAACAGCTTGAACATACGCCCCAACATCAGTTCCGGCGGCCAAGTTGAAAACGCCAGGGTCCCGCCGGGTTTCAAGACACGGGTCATCTCTTTCACTGTCACCTCCGGCCGTGGGCCGAACATATGGCCGAACTGGCTTAAAACAACGTCGAATTGGTTGTCCGCATAGGGCAAGGCCTCGACATCTGCTTCTTCAAAGTCAGCCTCAAGACCGGCTAGTCGTGCGTTTTCCCGAGCCCGCTCGAGCAATTGTGGTGTCAGATCAGCGCCGGTCACAACCCCCCCGGCGCGGGCAACTGTCAAAGTCAGAACACCCGTGCCACAACCAACATCCAGCACACGATCACCTTTATTGATACCGGCAAACCTTACCAGGTGCGGTGCAGCCGATCCGGTGAAACTCTCAAACGGCGCGAACGTAGACCACCCCTCTTTTGCCGCAGCCTTCATTTTTTCAATAGGATTCATAGGTTACTCTCCGCAAACCAGTGACAGGTAAAGATCGACTACTCACCGCCTAGCAGATCCGTGACTTCGCCTCTAATCAGTATACTAAATGCTTGCAGCACAACCGCGGGTTCATTACGATTACTGTCTCAATCGTCCAAGAAATTTGTTCTACGGAACGTTAAATAGTCAACCCAAAATAGGAGGATGTAACTATGGCTGATCCCAAATATTTTATAATTACCGTTGCAAAATGTGATCCGACTTATGTACCGACTGCGATGGAGCAGGTGGGAAGCGTCATCGATGACCTTAAATCCAAGGCCGGAGCACTAGTTGTTCGAGCGGGGATTATCGCGACTGGCGAACAAACGGGCTCACTCGGACTGTTCCAGGCTTATGAAGGATTGGACGGGTTTGAAAAAGCATTGGATATCTACGCAGCATCCTCGGATTACGCAGCGATGATGGCCAGTGGCAAAGTCAGCGTGGTCATGAGAAACATCGTCAAGATGCATTCAGTGCCCTTTGATCATAACACCAGCGAAACGCCTAAATTTATTGTCTTGACTCGTGCATCGGCACCTGCCTCGTCTGTTGAAACTGTCACTCAACTCGCCCCAATTTTTGCGGATAACAGTGCATTAACTCTGCGGTTCGGAACTATTGTCACTGGAAACAACGCTGGTAACCAATTGCTCGGTGTCACCTACCCATCGATGGATGCGATTGAAAAAACATATGATGCATTGAGAGCTGACGCGAATTACCAAGCCGCATTAGCTGATTTCAACATCAATCTGCGGGCAATTGTACGGGTCCTCATGTAATCGTTGTCTCACAAAACAAATACAGAACGACCAAGTCAACGTAAGCGGTGTAACCCATCGAGGTTGCACCGCTTTTTTGTTGTCAATCGAAACACACCCACGTCGCAGCAATGTACCTGAGTCGCCGATGTACCGCCCCGAACGAAAATCCGCACCGCCGGTAACTGATGGTCAGCTTGCTACCGAAAGACCGGCCACCTGATGACGTGCGATCAGTTCGGCAATCAGGCCGCTGGCTTTGGCTTCCACGACAAAGTCGCGCAGGTAGGCCGCGCTCTCGTTTCGACCGGAAGGAGTACCCACAGCCTGCTGTACCGCAGTAAACCGGCCATCGAGTATGCGCGCATTCTCAATCTGCGCGACATCAGTGAGCAAACGCGGCCTCAATCCAGCCAGCACATCCAGTCCTTCACTGACAAAAAGATCGAATGAGCCATCGATCCCTTCGGCCCTGACCAGCTCGGCATGCTGCAGATTTCGACTGAGATAAAGGTCATAGGCACTGCGCGCTGCTATCGCGATCCGCACGCCGGGCTGATCGACCTCCGTAATCG
>LUMW01001387.1_pt1 | contig 13768 bp, 14 predicted proteins | sample 729761 | NCBI WGS metagenome assembly LUMW01 (sample SAMN03860302, study PRJNA289734) | marine metagenome | biome: seawater column; feature: ocean; material: water; isolation source: Red Sea water column Station 192 - depth 500m | place: Saudi Arabia: Red Sea | collected 2011-10-15 | depth 500 m
ACCCACGCCTGACGGTGCGCGACGCCGACGACCTGCCGCTGCCCTACGCGCAGCAGCCGTTGCGCGTGGTCGTGGGGGAGTCGCGCATCCCCTCCTACTACCGCGTCTTCGACCGGGTGGCGCCCACGCTGCTCGTGCAGACGCGTGAGCCCGACGAGGTGCTGTCCAAGATGGTCGAGAACGGCGTCCGGCACGTGTGGCTGGAGGGCGGGCCCCGCCTCGCGGGCGGCTTCTGGAACGCCGGGCTGGTCGATCGCGTCATCGGCTACATCGCCCCGGCGATGCTGGGCTCGGGACGAGCCGCGCTGGAGGGCGAGGCCGCCACGCTGGCCGACCTACGGCCGATCGACCTCGACGACGTCACGCGGATCGGACCCGACATCCGCATCATCGGCACGCCCGGGCGTGCCCCGCGGGAGGAGATGCCCTGATGTTCACCGGACTCGTGGAGGAGAAGGGCGTCGTGACGGCCGTGGAGCCGCTGGGCGACTCCGTGCGGCTGTCGGTGCGCGGGCCCGTGGTCACGGCCGACGCGACCCACGGCGCGTCGATCTCCGTCAACGGCTGCTGCCTCACCGTGATGGCGCAGGAGGCGGACGTCTTCAGCGCCGACGTGATGGCCGAGTCGCTCGACAAGACCTCCCTGGGCGACCTCGCGCCCGGGGCCGAGGTCAACCTCGAGCGCGCGATGGCGGCGGGCGGGCGCATGGGCGGCCACGTGGTGCAGGGTCACGTCGACGGCACGGGCGCCCTGATCGACCGCACCCCGAGCGAGCACTGGGAGGTGCTGCGCTTCTCGCTGCCCGACGACCTCGCGCGCTACCTCGTGCCGAAGGGCTCGATCACGGTCCAGGGCGTCTCGCTCACGGTCGTCGAGGTCACCGACCCCCGGGATCCCGCTCCCTGGTTCTCGGTGTCCCTCATCCCCACCACCCTCGCGGACACGACCCTCGGCACCCTCGCCCCCGGCGACCGGGTGAACCTCGAGGTCGACGTCCTCGCCAAGTACGTGGAGCGGCTGCTCGCCGCCCGCCTCCCGAAGGAGAACCCCGCATGAGCACCTACTCCGACGCCGACGGCGACACCGTCCGGCTCGACAGCATCGAACGGGCGATCGCCGACATCCGCGACGGCAAGGCCGTCGTCGTGGTCGACGACCCGGGTCGCGAGAACGAGGGCGACATCATCTTCGCGGCGAGCAAGGCGACGCCGGAGCTGATGGGCTTCCTCATCCGGCACTCCAGCGGCTACGTGTGCGCCCCGGCGCCGGGTGCGGTGCTGGACCGGCTGGGCATCCCGCTCATGACGCCGCACAACCGCGAGCTGATGCGCACCGCGTACACGATCTCGATCGACGCGCGCGACGGCATCACCACCGGCATCTCCGCGGCCGACCGGGCGCGCACGGTGCGTGTGCTCGCGGACTCGGCGACCGAGTCGTTCGAGCTCGTCATGCCGGGCCACGTGCTGCCGCTGCGCGCGAAGGACGGCGGCGTGCTGGCCCGCGCCGGGCACACGGAGGCCGCGGTCGACCTCACCCGCCTGGCGGGCCTCACGCCGGTCGGGGTCATCGGGGAGGTGGTGCACGACGACGGCGAGCTGATGCGCGCCCCCGCGCTGCGCGCGTTCGCCGACGAGCACGACCTCGCCCTGGTCTCGATCGAGGACCTGCAGGTGCACCTGCGCCTGCACGAGTCGCAGGTCGAGCGGCTCGCGGAGACGTCGCTGCCGACGGAGTTCGGCTCCTTCCGGGCGCTGGGCTACCGCGAGGGTGCCGGCGTCGTCGTCTACCTGCGGGGGCACGAGGGCCGGGGGATCGGCCTGCTGCACAAGCTGCAGGCGTACGCGCTGCAGGACGCCGGCAGCGACACGGTCGACGCCAACCTCGCGCTGGGCTTCGGCGAGGACGAGCGCGACTATGCCGCCGGGGCGCAGATGCTGCGCGACCTCGGCCTGCGCTCGGTGCGGCTGCTGACCAACAACCCCGACAAGGCCACGCAGCTCGAGGCCTACGGCGTCAAGGTGGCCGAGCGCGTGCCGATCCAGATCGAGCCGACCCCCGAGAACATCCAGTACCTGCGCACGAAGGCCGAGCGCATGGGTCACGACCTGCCCGGGCTCGGCCTCGGCGACACCACCACGGAAGGCGAGTAGATGAGCGGACACGGAGCGCCCACCCTCCAGGTCGAGGCGGCGGGAGCGCGCGTCGCGATCGTCGCGTCGAGCTGGCACGACCAGGTCATGGACGGTCTGGTGGCGGGTGCCGAGCGCGCCCTGGCCGACGCCGGCGTCACCGACGTGACGCTGCTGCGGGCGGCCGGGTCGTTCGAGCTGCCCCTCGTGTCGCAGGGCTGCGCGGCTGCCGGCTTCGACGCGGTCGTGGCCCTCGGCGTGATCATCCGCGGCGGCACCCCGCACTTCGAGTACGTGTCGGCCGCGGCCACCGACGGCCTCGCTCGGGTCGCGCTCGACACGGGCGTGCCCGTGGGCTTCGGGCTGCTGACGTGCGACACCGAGGAGCAGGCGCTCGACCGCGCCGGGCTCGAGGGCAGCGCCGAGGACAAGGGCCGGGAGGCCGCAGAGGCCGCTCTGTCGACCTGGGCGACCCTCCGCGGTCTCGCGTCCCTAGACTGAGGTCACCATGAAGACCTTCGAGGACCTGTTCGCCGAGCTCGCTGCCAAGGCGCAGGCCCGGCCCGAGGGCTCGCGCACCGTGGCCGAGCTCGACGCCGGCGTGCACGCCATCGGCAAGAAGCTCGTCGAGGAGGCCGCCGAGTCGTGGATGGCCGCCGAGCACGAGGGCCGCGAGCGGACCGCCGAGGAGCTCAGCCAGCTGCTGTACCACGCGCAGGTGATGATGATCGCCGCCGGCATCACGCTCGACGACGTCTACGCGCATCTGTGACGACAGCGGAGCCTGACCTCCTGGGCCGCGCCGCTGTCGTCGACGGCAGCCGACTGCCGGGCCCGCCCCCCATCGTCAGAAGGACCCCACCATGCTGAGAGTGGCCGTGCCCAACAAGGGCGCCCTGTCCGAGGCCGCCAGCCAGATCCTCGCCGAGGCCGGGTACCGGCAGCGGCGCAACGCGAAGGACCTCGTCCTCGTCGACGCCGAGAACGACGTCGAGTTCTTCTACCTCCGCCCGCGCGACATCGCCGTGTACGTGGGGGAGGGGACGCTCGACGTCGGCATCACCGGCCGCGACCTCCTGCTCGACTCCGCCGCCTCGGCGGCGGAGCAGGTCGGGCTCGGCTTCGGCCGGTCGACCTTCCGCTTCGCCGCCCCCACGGGCACGATGCGGACCATCGACGAGCTCGAGGGCAAGCGCATCGCCACGTCCTACCCCGTGATCGTCCAGGACTACCTGCGCGGACGCGGTGTCAGCGCCTCGGTCGTGCGCCTGGACGGCGCGGTCGAGTCGTCGATCCGGCTCGGGGTCGCCGACGCCATCGCCGACGTCGTCGAGACGGGCAGCACCCTGCGCCAGGCCGACCTCGCCGTCTTCGGCGACCCGATCCTGTCGTCGGAGGCCGTGCTGATCACCCGCGCTGGCGCCGAGGAGCCCGCCGGCTACGAGGTGTTCAAGCGTCGCCTCGACAGCGTCCTCGTCGCCCGCACCTACGTGATGATGGACTACGACATCCGGGTCGAGCACGTGGAGCGCGCCGTCGAGCTGACGCCTGGCATCGAGTCACCGACGGTGTCGCCGCTTCATCGCGAGGGGTGGGTCGCCGTGCGCTCGATGGTGCCGCGCGACGCCGCCCAGAAGATCATGGACAGCCTCTACGGGCTCGGCGCCCGCGGCATCCTCGTCACGGACATCCTCGCGTGCCGGGTGTGAGCACGACCTACCGCCCGGGCGGCACCCGGTACGTCGCGTACGGGTCGTGCGTGGCGCTCGTGGCGATGAGCGTGGCCGTCACGCTGGCGCTGCCGGCGGACATCCGCGCGCAGGTGACCCTGTCGCAGGCGCTCACGCTGTACGGCTCGATCGCCGTGTTCCTCGTGATCCTGCACGGCATCGGCCGCAGCCGGGTGACGGTGGACGACGACGAGCTCGAGGTCGTCAACGGCTTCCGCACGCACCACGTGCCGTGGTCGCGGGTCCGTGGCTTCGCGTTCGGCGAGGGTGCCCCGTGGCCGACGCTGGTGACCGTCGACGACGAGCGGCTCATGCTGTTCGCGCTGCAGGGGTCCAGCGGCCACGGTCGGGTGCGGGACGCGGTCGACGACCTCGTGCGGCGCGTCCCGTGACCGGTCGATCGCTCGCCGAGCCGGCCTTCCCCGACGACGACGGCCGGCTCGACCCGCGCCTCGGCGCGGTGCTCGGCGACACCACGGCGGTGCTCTCGCTGCTCGGCCAGGTGCGGGTGTTCGTCCCGATCGTGGCCAGCCTCGGCGAGGCGAGCCGCGCGGCCGGGCCGGAGGCGCTCGTGTCGGGCGACAAGGACGCCGACATGGCGGCGGTGCTCATGACCGGCCGCGACGGCCGCCAGGCACTGCTCACCTTCACCAGCCTCGACGCGATGGCGCGCTGGAACCCGCAGGCACGTCCGGTGCCCGTGTGGGGACAAGCGGCCGCCGTCGCGGCCCTCTCCGAGGGTGCCGCCGCGATCCTGCTCGACCTCGGCTCGCCGCACTTCCAGGTGGTCGAGACCGACGACCTGCGCCACCTCGCCGCCGGCGACCGGCTCGTCGCCACCGACGCCGGCCACGCCTGGGTCACGGGGAGCTGACGGGCGTCGACCTGTGGTCACGCTGCGGTCGGTCTTCTGGAGAGCCTCGACCGGGCGGGTGGGAGGTAGATAGCACGCGTATCCCTGGGCCCGGAGGTAGGTGACGCTCGGAATGAGGGGCTCATCCCGAGCGTCACCTACCTCCACCCCCGCAGCAAGCGCGCGCCACCTACCTCCCACACACCGGGCCCGGCCACAGCCCGGCGACCTGGCCCGACCACCGCGCCCTCAGGCCGTCTCGACCGCCCGCACCCCGGACAGCGGGACGGTGACGTGCACGGCGGCGTCGTGACGTTCCACGCGGGCGACGAAGCCAGCGGCTCCGACAGCCCGGAGCAAGGTGTCGTTGGAGCCCGCAGAGACGAACGTGAGCCGCTCGGCACCGTCGGACTTCGCGTGCCGGGCGGCCTGCTTGACGAGCAGGGTGCCGAAGCCGCGACCCTGCCAGGCGTCCTCGACGAGCAGCTGGAAGACGTGGTCGTCGGGACGGCCCTCCAGCACGCCCCGCTCGAGGACGCCGTGACCCACGAGGTCGAGCCCGACCTGCACGACCAGGGCGATCCCGTGCTCGGGCGTCACGAGGCGGCGCGCCATGCGCGTCGTCATCGGCATCCGCAGAGGCACCTGGTAGCGCGTGTAGAGCGTGTCGACGCTGCACCGCTCGTGCAGGGCCGACACGGCCTCGATGTCAGCGAGGCCGGCCACCCGCACCAGCGGGACGGGGTGACGCGGCGACGGTGCGATGAGCGGGACGTCGACCCCCGCGTCGCTGACCAGCGACAGCAGCGCCTGGGCCCGCGCACGCTCGACCGCCGTGAACGGCACCGCACGGCTGACCCTGAGCGTCGAGCCGTTGCGACGTCGCAGGTCGAGCACGTCGTGCCCGGCGTAGTCGGCGACGTCGGGCGGGGCGATGGCGAGCAGCTCGCCCAGCACCTCCTCGACGTCGCGACCTCCCTCCAGCACCTCGTGCACGGCGTCCAGGTAGCGGGTCGGCGCGTCGAGGTGCGCATCACCGTCGGCCCGCGTCACCGACACCTCGGCGCCGCCCGCCTCGGTGAACAGCCCTGCGAGCGCCAGCTCCGTCAGGCCGTCGTCGCCCTCCACGACGAACTCGTCGGTCACCGTCGGCCGGGTCGAGAAGACCTGCATCGCGACGATGTTCACGTCCGCGTCGCCGCACGCCTGCGCCACCCGACCGAGCAGTCCCGGCCTGTCCGGGAACGTCGCCCGCACCCTCCACCTCATGTCCGCACCTCCTGGTGCCAGGATGGCGCTGCGCTGTTGCTCGTCCGCGTCCGCCGTGTTTCGCCGCGATGACGCCGGACGTTGCCGTCCTCCAGCGCGCCGTTTTCGTTCCTCGGGGCACGCCTGCTATCCTGGTCAAGAAGTGGAGGCCCACCTCCCACCTGCTCGGTCCGCGGATCGAGGGGTACCTCGGCCGGTACGCCCGGTCGAGCGACGCCGTCCGGTACGCGCCGGCGGCGTGCATCGGTGGCCTCCGTCCTGAGGGACGGGGGCCATTGTCGTGGGCCTCCTGGACACAGACCACAGGAGGATCCATCAGCACAGAGCTGCGCGTCAACGACCGCATCCGCGTTCCCGAGGTCCGTCTCGTCGGACCCGGAGGCGAGCAGGTCGGCATCGTGCGCATCGAGGACGCCCTGCGCCTGTCGCAGCGCCGGATGACACAGTTGCTCGACACGCTGGAGGACGGGCTGATCTGCATCAATGCCCGCGGTGTGGTCACTTACGTCAATGACGCTGCGCAACAGGTTCTCGACCAGCGCGTGACAGAAGGGTCACGTCGTGCGGTTCCTGAAGGCGGGCGACAAGGTCAAGATCACGATCATGTTCCGCGGTCGTGAGCAGCACCGTCCCGAGCTCGGGTACCGGCTGCTCCAGAAGCTGGGCGAGGACGTGTCGGACCTGGGAGTCGTCGAGGCGCACCCGCGCCAGGACGGCCGCAACATGACGATGGTGCTCGCACCGCTGAAGAAGAAGTCCGAGGCCCAGGCCGAGGTCGCCGCCGAGAAGGCGAAGACCACGGCTGAGCGGACCGCGGAGCGCGAGGCCGAGGCAGCCGCCGAGAAGGCGCGCCGCGAGGCCCAGCAGAAGACCGCGACGCCCAAGAACCGGCAAGGGCAAGCTGCGCCGCGAGCAGACGAACCGTCGTCACCTCTTGGAGTACAAGTCCAGCACGCGGACCCGTCGCCTCGCCGGCACGACCGACGTGTCGAAGGCGGACACCAAGAAGGTCAAGAAGCTGCTCGGTCTCTGACCGCACCCCACCCGAAGGAGAACCGACATGGCACGCGTCAAGCGTTCCGTCAACGCGCAGAAGAAGCGCCGCGAGACCCTCGAGCGGGCGTCCGGCTACCGTGGCCAGCGCTCGCGTCTGTACCGCAAGGCCAAGGAGCAGGTCACTCACTCCCTGGTCTACAACTACCGTGACCGCAAGGCCAAGAAGGGCGACTTCCGTCGTCTCTGGATCCAGCGCATCAACGCTGCGGTCCGCGCCGAGGGCCTCACCTACAACCGCTTCATCCAGGGCCTCAAGGCCGCGGGTGTCGAGGTCGACCGCAAGATGCTGGCCGAGCTGGCCGTCAACGAGCCCGCGGCGTTCAGCGCGCTCGTCCAGGTCGCGAAGGACAACCTTCCGGCCGACGTGAACGCGCCCAAGGAAGACGCGACGGCCTGACCGCCTTCGCCTCCACGCCCGTGGCGAGCCCCGAGCCGACCCTGACCACCCGTACCGGGCGGGTCAGACGTGCTCGACGGCTCGCCACGCGGCGTTTCCGGGCCGAGACCGGCCAGTTCCTGGCCGAGGGCCCGCAGGCCGTCCGCGAGGCGCTCGCCCTGACGGGCGTCACGCACGAGGTCTTCGCCACCGCTGCGGCCACCGAGCGTCACGCCGCGCTGCACGACGCCGCACTCGACGGTGAGGTGCCGTGGAGCGTCGTCGACGACGACGTGCTGGCCGAGATCGCCGACGCCACCACCCCGCAGGGCGTGGTCGCGGTCTGCGACACCGTCGTGCGGAGTCTCGACGCGCTGCCCGCCACACCCCGGCTCGTCGTGGTCTGCCACGACATGCGCGACCCCGGCAACGCCGGAGCGGTGCTGCGCTGCGCCGACGCCGCGGGGGCCGACGCCGTCGTGCTGTCGGCCGACAGCGTCGACCCCACGAACCCGAAGGCCGTCCGCGCCAGCGCCGGCAGCCTGTTCCACCTGCCGGTGGTGGTCGAGCGCGACCACGACCTGGTCCTCGCCGCCCTCCGCGAGCGCGGCCTGCAGGTGCTCGCGACCGACGGCGAGGCCGACCTCGACCTCTTCGAGGCCGAGCGCGCGACGTCGCCCGTCGACCTCGCCGCACCCACCGCCTGGGTCATGGGCAACGAGGCACAGGGCCTGTCGGCGCAGGTGCGCGACGCGGCCGACCTGGCTGTGGCGGTGCCGATCCTCGGACAGGCGGAGAGCCTCAACCTCGCCACCGCGGCCGCGGTGTGTCTCTACGCCAGTGCCCGGGCGCAGGGGGCACGATGAGCAGCGTGCAGCAGGTGATCCTCCAGGCGTGCCTCAACGGCTCGCGCGACGTCGACGAGCACCCCGCCGTCCCGGTGACGGCGTCCGCGTGCGCCGAGGACGCCCGCGCCGCGGTCGAGGCCGGGGCGCAGGACCTCCACGTGCACCCACGCACCGACGACGGTCGCGACAGCCTCGCGCCGGCCGACGTCGCGCGGTGGGTCGAGGCGGTGCGCGAGGCCGTGGACGTCCCGGTCGGCGTCACCACCGGGGCGTGGGCCTGGACCGGTGGAGGCACGCCCATCCGCGCCGTCGGTGCCTGGACGACGCTGCCCGACCACGCGTCGGTGAACTGGCACGAGCGTGGCGCCACCGACCTCGCGACGGCCCTCCACGAGCGAGGCGTGGCCGTGAACGCCGGGCTCTGGACCGAGGACGCCGCGCAGGCGTGGCTCGACTCCTCGTGGCCCGAGCGGACCGCGCTCGTCCTGCTCGAGCTCGCCGACGCACCCGATCAGGAGGAGACGGCGGAGCGTCTGCTCGAGCTCGTCCGCCCGACGGGTCTGCCCGTGCTGCTGCACGGCGAGGGCCGCTCGACGTGGCCGGTCCTCGAGCTCGCCGTGGCCCACGGCGTGTCGACGCGGATCGGGCTCGAGGACGTCGTCGAGGGACCCGACGGCGAGGCCGTCGACGACAACGCCGCCCTCGTGCGGATCGCGGTGGGCCGGGGTGCTCGTCGCGTCTAGTCCTTTGGTACTAGATTCCTCGCCATGGACCTCGACGACTTCCCGGACGGCGTGGTCATCGCCGGGGCCGACGGTGTCGTCGAGTACGTCAACGAACGCATCGAGCGGATGGCGCGCGCGGCGCCCGGGGAGATGCTCGGCATGCACCTGTCCGACGCGATGCCCTTCGACGACCTGAACGGCAACAGCTGGTACGACTCGACCCGCCCGTACGACGGTCTCAACATCCGCAACCGGTTGTCGGAGCAGTCCTGGTACTCCCCGCGCGGGAGCGAGTACCTCGTGACCGCGCGCCTGGTGCGGGACCGTCCCGGCGGCGCCGTCGTGCGCGTCGTCGCGAGCGTGCGCAACGCGAAGGTGCGCAACCAGCGCGACCGCGAGCGCTCCGACCTCGTCGCCACCGTCGCCCACGAGCTGCGCTCGCCGCTCACCGGCATCAAGGGGTTCACGTCGACCCTGCTGTCGAAGTGGGACCGCTTCTCCGAGGAGCAGCGCCAGTTCATGCTCGAGACCGTCGACTCCGACGCCGACCGGCTCAGCCGACTCATCACCGAGCTGCTCGACGCGGCTCGCATCGACGCCGGTCGACTGACCCTGCGGCGCGGACCGGTCAAGCTCGACGAGGTCGCGCGCGGCGTCCTGCGCAACATCTCCGCCGGCGGCGACCCGTTCGCGCTCGAGTCGCGCGGCGAGCCGTACCTCGTCTGGGGCGACGCCGACCGCATGACGCAGGTCGTCACCAACCTCGTCGAGAACGCGCTGCGGCACGGTCACGGTCTGCGCCGTGTCGTCGTCGAGCACCTGCCCGACGCCGGGGGAGCGGTCCTGGAGATCCACGACCAGGGACCCGGCATCCCCGAGGAGATGCGTCAGCGCGTGTTCAGCCGCTTCTGGCGCGCCGGCCCCGGAGCGGGCAGCGGTCTCGGCATGTACATCGTGCGCGGCATCGTCGAGCAGCACGGCGGCCGGATCGACATCGACGACGCCGAGGAGGGTGGCGCGCTGCTGCGCATCTGGGTGCCCGTCAACGAGCCCGACGCGCTCACCGACTGAGCTTCCACGCCGTCGCACGACCGACCGGTGCCGGGGCGTCCGCGCCGCTCACTAGACTGCTCGGGTGTCCGCCCCGAACTCCGACTACGACCCCAAGCAGGTCGCCGCGCTGGGCGAGGACGAGGTCGCGCAGGCGCGCGACGCCGCCCTCGCCGCCATCGAGGCCGCCGACTCGCTCGACGCGCTGAAGGCCGTGCGCATCGCCCACACCGGCGACCGCTCGCCGCTTGCGCTCGCCAACCGGGAGATCGGCGCGCTGCCCCCGCAGGCGCGCAAGGACGCCGGGAAGCGGATCGGCCAGGCCCGCGGCGCGGTCAACCAGGCGCTCGCCGCACGGGGGGCCGCGCTGGAGGCGCTGGAGGAGGAGCGTCGTCTCGTCGAGGAGACGGTCGACGTCACGCTGCCGACCGACCGCGAGCCCGTCGGCGCCCGCCACCCCATCACCACCATCCAGGAGCACGTGGCCGACCTCTTCGTGGCCATGGGCTGGGAGGTCGCCGAGGGCCCCGAGGTCGAGGCCGAGTGGCTCAACTTCGACGCGCTCAACCTGGGACCGAACCACCCCGCGCGCACGATGCAGGACACGTTCTGGGTCTCGCCGGAGCGGGCCGCGCTCGTGCTGCGCACCCACACGTCGCCGGTGCAGGCCCGCAGCATGCTGACCCGCACGCCCCCGATCTACGTCGTCTGCCCCGGCCGGGTGTACCGCACCGACGAGGCCGACGCCACGCACATGCCGGTCTTCCACCAGGTCGAGGGGCTCGCGATCGACCGCGGCCTCTCCATGGCGCACCTCAAGGGCACGCTCGACCACTTCGCCGCCGCCGTCTACGGACCCGAGGTCACGACGCGCTTCCGCCCGTCGTACTTCCCGTTCACCGAGCCGAGCGCCGAGGTCGACCTGCTCTGCTACGTCTGCCACAACGACCCCGGGGCCGTCGCCGACTGCGGCACGTGCCGCGGTGAGGGCTGGATCGAGTGGGGTGGCTGCGGCGTCGTCAACCCGCGCGTCCTCGTCGCCTGCGGCGTCGACCCCGAGGAGTACTCGGGCTTCGCCTTCGGCATGGGCCTGGACCGCACCATCACCAGCCGCTACGACATCGCGGACCTGCGCGACCTGTGGGACGGCGACATCCGCTTCACCGAGCCGTTCGGAGTGGGTCTGTGAACGAGCGTCAGCGAGGGAACCGTCAGATGACCAGCGACCTGCCCCCGAACCGTGATGCGCTCTCGACGGGGGTGGATCGCTGATGCGCGTACCCGTCGAGTGGCTGCGCTCCGTCGTGGAGCTGCCGGCCGAGGCGACCACCGAGGAGATCGCCGACCGGCTGACGATGTACGACCTCAAGCTCGAGGAGATCGTCGGCGGCGGCATCACCGGCCCGCTCACGGTCGGCCGCGTGCTGGCCGTCCAGCCGGAGAAGCAGAAGAACGGCAAGACCATCAACTGGTGCCGTGTCGACGTCGGGCCGGAGCGCAACGAGCCGTCGGTGCCCGACGCGCCGGGCGACGACGTGCCGTCGCGCGGGATCGTCTGCGGTGCACACAACTTCGGCGTCGGCGACCTCGTGGTCGTGTCGCTGCCCGGCACGCACCTGCCCGAGCTGGGCTTCGAGATCGGCTCGCGCAAGACCTACGGCCACGTCTCCGACGGCATGATCTGCTCCACCCGCGAGCTCGGCCTCCCCGACGACGAGACCAGCGCCGCGGGGATCCTCGTGCTCGAGCCGGGGTCCGCGACGCCGGGCGACGACGCGGTCACGGTCCTGGGCCTCGGTGACCAGACGCTCGACCTCGAGGTCAACCCCGACCGCGCCTACGCGCTCAGCCTGCGCGGCGTCGGGCGCGACGCCGCGCTCGCGTTCGACGTCCCGCCGACGCCCGCCTGGATGGCCCGACGGATCACCGACGCGGGCATGCGGTCGATCTCGCTCACCGTCGACGTCTCCAACTACGTCATGCTCGAGCTCGGTCAGCCGAACCACTGCTACGACCGCGACCGCCTGCAGGGCGACGTCGTCGTCCGCCGGGCGCGCGAGGGAGAGCGGCTGACGACCCTCGACGACGTCGACCGCGCCCTCACGCCCGACGACCTCGTCATCGCCGACGACTCCGGACCGGTCGGTCTGGCCGGCGTGATGGGTGGTGCGTCGACCGAGATCAGCGACACGAGCACCTCGGTCGTCGTCGAGGCCGCGTACTGGGACCCGGTGACGATCTTCCGCGCCGTCAAGCGTCACCGGCTGCCGTCGGAGGCGGCCAAGCGCTACGAGCGCGGCGTCGACCCCGAGCTGGCGCTGGTGGGCGCGGCCCGCGTGGCCGAGCTGCTGGTCGAGCTGGGCGGAGGCACCCTCGAGCCGGGCGCGACCGTGGTGGGCGAGGCGCCGGCCCGCGCCGCCGTGCGCGTGCCGGTCGACCTCCCGGCGCGGATCAGCGGCGTGCCGATCGCGCCCGAGGAGGCCCAGCGCACGTTCGAGCGCAACGGCTGCACGGTCGAGCGCGACGGTGACGTCTTCGTCGTCACGCCGCCGAGCTGGCGCTTCGACCTGAACGATCCCTACGACTTCGTCGAGGAGGCGCTGCGCACGGCCGGGTACGACCAGGTGCCGTCGGTGCTGCCGACGCCCACGGGCGGGCGGGGTCTCACCCGCCACCAGGAGCTGCGGCGTCGCGTCGGGCACGTGCTCGCCGGCGCGGGTCTCGTCGAGGTCACGACCCTGCCCTTCGCAGGACCGGCCGACCTCGACCGCCTCGGCATCGACGCCGACGACGTCCGTCGTCGCCAGGTGCTGCTCGCCAACCCGTTGTCGACCGAGGAGCCGGGTCTCACCACGACCCTGCTCGTGGGGCTGCTGCGGGCCGCGTCGCTGAACGTCGGCCGCGGCCACGAGTCGGTCCAGGTCAGCGAGGTCGGACGCGTGTTCCTCGCGCGCGAGGGTGCGCCGGAGGCCCCGATCTACGGCACCGACCGCCGCCCGACGCCCGAGGAGCTCGCGGCGCTCGACGCCGCCCTGCCGCACCAGCCGTTCCACGCGGGCTGGGTGCTGGTGGGGGAGCGCGAGCGGTCGGGCTGGGACGGCGCCGGTCGCCCGGTGGCGTGGTCCGACGCGGTCGCGGTCGCGCGCCGGCTGGCCGACGTCCTGCACGTCGAGCTGACGGTCGAGCAGGCCGCCACCGCCCCGTTCCACCAGGGTCGGTGCGCCGCGCTGGTGCTGGACGGCACGGTCGTCGGGCACGCGGGCGAGCTGCACCCGACCGTGCTGAAGGAGCACGGCCTCCCGCCGCGCTCGGTGGCCGGCGAGATCGACCTCGACGCGCTGCTCGCGGCCTCGCCCGCGATCGGCCCCCGGCCCGACTTCTCGACCTACCCGGTCGCGAAGGAGGACCTCGCGTTCCTCGTCGACACGTCCGTCACCGCCGAGTCGCTGCGCGCGGCACTGGCGTCGGCCCACGCCGCGGTCGAGTCGGTGCGCCTCTTCGACGTCTACACGGGCGCGCCCGTGCCGGATGGCCAGAAGTCGCTCGCCTTCGCCGTCCGCCTCCGCGCCCCCGACCGCACCCTCAAGGACACCGAGATCGCCGAGGCGCGCGCCGCCCTCGTCGCCGCCGGCGAGGCGCTGGGGGGCGTGCTGCGCTGAGTCGGGGCGGCTGGTCCCTGCTGGTGCGCTGCCGCAGGGGGTCTGGGCTTGCTGGTGCGCTGCCTGCGG
>LUMW01000643.1_pt1 | contig 13718 bp, 12 predicted proteins | sample 729761 | NCBI WGS metagenome assembly LUMW01 (sample SAMN03860302, study PRJNA289734) | marine metagenome | biome: seawater column; feature: ocean; material: water; isolation source: Red Sea water column Station 192 - depth 500m | place: Saudi Arabia: Red Sea | collected 2011-10-15 | depth 500 m
CTTTATGGGGTTTTGAAGAAAGAGAAACTTTAATGACATTTTATGAAAGAGTTTCAGGATCAAGATTACATGCAAACTATTTTAGGCCAGGTGGTGTTCCTGTCAGCTACGCCCGGTGACTGGGAACTGGAGGCCAGTAGCCGGGTTGTGGAGCAGATCGTCCAGGACCCCCAGATCAGGAGGGAGACGAAGGCGATCAAGCAGGCCGGACGGTGGGAGGATCACCCGGAGCGGCACGGCCGATGGAGCCTGCGCACGGACGAGCCGGCGTGACCCTGCGACGTGAACCGTGCGTTGCATCTGAATTCCCGAGCACCGGGTGTCACACCCGCGGGAGACTCTGGGGGCATGACGGCGAGGAACAACTGATGGGCACACGGCTCGTGGAGGGCGTGCTGTCCGGGCCGGGGCCGGACGGTGGTTGGTATTGGCGTCCAGAGGGCGGCGACTCCCTTCCGGTACCCGAGCACCTCGTCGACCCGGCATGGGTCAACGCCGCCACCGTCGAGATGCAGGTCCGCCGCAAGGGCGGCAAGACCGATCTACTCGGGCCGCCCGACCCCGAGCCCGACGCCCTCCTCCTCGTCGACGGCAAGCCCTACGTCGCCCCCGACACCATCGACCTCGAACCCGGCGCCGTGGGCTGGGCGGTCGTCCCGTTCGGCGGCCCGCTCGACCGGGGCGACCCCACCCGCACCTCCCAGCGCCGTCCCGTCGTCGTCACCCAGGTCCACGACGACTACGTCGTGGTGCGACCCGCCTTCAGCACCAACGCCGAGGGCCGCGGCCGGCGCCTCCACGACCCCGGCCCGGCCGGCCTCACCGACAACTCCGTCATCGGTGACGACGAGGTCGTCGTCAACCGGCACGACCTCGGGAAGCTGACCGGCACCCTCGCCGAGATCGACCGCCGCTGGGTGCTCGGCTGACCCCTACGGCACGAGGAACAGGTTCCACACCAGGTCCTGCTGGGTTGGCACGTCAGCCTCGCCAAGGTGACCTGGGAGACGTTCAGCGTCCGGCGAACACCACCGACCGCCACCGTTCCAGGCGGGCGGTCGCCTCGGCGGCGTCGACGGCCGGCTCGAAGCGGTCGCCGGCACCTGAAGGGGGCGCCACGTCGACCCCGGCGCCGCGGGCGCCCGCGATCGCGGCGCCCAACGCCGTCGCCTCGACGACGGGATGGCGAACGACCGGACGGGCCAGGGCGTCGGCGAGGATCGAGCAGAAGGCGTCGCTGCGGGCCAGTCCGCCGTCGATGGGCAACGGCACGCCGTCGCCCATCCCGTGCGCGGCGACCACCAGGTCGGCGACCTCGCGCATCCGGAACGTCACCCCCTCCAGCACCGCCCGGGCCACCTGCGCCGCCGTGGTCGTGTCGGTGCGGCCGTGGACCGCCACCGTCGCCTCCGGGTCGTCGTAGGGGGTGCCGAGGCCGTGAAGCGCCGGCAGCACCGCCACCCCGCCGGCGTCCGGCACCGACCCGGCCAGCGACGCCACCTCCTCCACTGAGCCAGCCAACCCCTCGGTTACCGCCCACGGCAGCATCTCGCCGGCGCTGCGCACCATCCCCTCGGCGGCGAACAGCGTCCGCCCGCCCGACGACGACAGCAGCATCGGCAGCAGCCCCGACCCGAGGTCCATCGCCTCGCCGGTGGCGACCATCAGCACCCCCGACGTCCCGAACGTGGCCTTCCAGGCTCCGGGCGCCTCGGCCCCGTGGGCGAACATCCCGGCCTGCTGGTCGGCGACGACCGCCCCCAGCGGCGATTCGATCCCGAGGGCAGACACCGTGCCCAGCGGCCCAGCGGTGTCGCAGAGGTCCGGGAAGAAGCCGCGCGGCAGTCCCATGTGGGCGACGAGCGCCTCGTTCCAGCGGGACGTGTCGAACACGTCGAGGCAGCCCGACGACCAGGCACACGACCGGTCGGTCACGTGCAGGCCGCCGGCCAGGCGCGCCACGAGGAACGAGTCGAGCGTCCCCCAGGCCAGCTCGCCGGTCCCGACCCGCTGCCGTCCGTCGTCGAGCCCGTCCACGACCGCCTCCAACTTGGCCGCCGCGGCGATCGGGAACACCGGGAACCCGGCGTCCCGCAGCTCGGCCGCCCGCCCGGTGCCCCGCAGGTCGTTCCACACCACCATCGGCGCCACCGGTCGGCCCGTCGACCGCTCCCACACCACCACGCTCGAGCGCTGCGTCGTCACCCCCACCGACGCCACGTCGGCGGGTGAGCGGCCGGCCGACGACAGCGCCGACGCCACGGCTTCGCCCACGGCTGACCACACCGCCCCGGCGTCCTGCTCGACGCGGTCCGGCGCCGGATGCGAACTCGCCAGGAGCACCTGGCCGGCACCCACCGGCGCCAGTTCGCGGTCCACCAGCAGTGCACGGGCGCTCGACGTCCCCACGTCGAGCCCCAGCAGCAGGTCCGCCACGTCCCGTCCCCGACCGGCTCAGGCGTCGGGCAGCAGGTTGCCCGGATTCATCAGCCCCGCCGGGTCCACCGCCCCCTTGACCGTGCGCAGCAGGTCGATGCCCGCCACGCCCAGGTCGTGCACGAGGTGCTGCAGGCGCACCCGTCCGATCCCGTGGTGGTGGGCGATGCCGCCGCCGTGCCGGGCGGTGGCCGCCATCGTGGCGTCCCAGCAGGCCCAGTAGGCGTCCTGGAGGTCGTCGGGCTCACCGGCGGCGGCGAACGTGAAGTACAGGTTCACGCCGGTCCGGTAGGCGTGCGAGCTGTGCGCCGACACGGCCACCACGGCCTCGACGGCCGACACGTCGGCGATCACGGCGTCGTAGATCTCCTCCACCCGGTTCCACGGGCCCGACACCTCGATCGTGTCGACCACCAGGCCGCCCTCGAACAGCTCCTCCCACGACGGCACCTGGTTGCGGTGCCCGAACCAGTGCTCGGCCGCCGCAGCGTCGGCCGGGGTCAGCCCGCCCTCGGCGGCCAGCGCATCAACGGCGGCCAACTCGGCCTCGACCCGGCCCGCCGGACCCTCGTGGCACATCAGCAGCAGGCCCTGCCCCTTGATCGACCACTCCCGGAACGTGCGCCGGGCCTCCCGGGCGTCGTACTGGCGCACCACCGGCGGCAGCCAGCCGTCCTGCAGGATCCGGCGCTGCACGTCGAGGCCGGCGGCCAGCGACGGCACGTGGAACGCCCGCCACGCCCGCGCCTCCGGCTGGCGGCGCAGCGCCAGCGTCACGCCGGTGACGATCCCCATCGTGCCCTCGGCGCCGAGGAACAGGTGCCGCAGGTCCGGGCCCGCCGATGCCCGGGGCGCCCGCCCCAGCTCGACCAGCGAGCCGTCGGGCAGCACCACCTCGAGGGCGTACACCATGTCCTCGATGCTCCCGTAGGCCGTCGAGAACTGGCCCGCCGCCCGCGTCGACACCCAGCCGCCCACCGAGCTCACGGCGATCGACTGCGGCCAGTGGCCGATGGTGAGGCCCTGCTCGGCGACCGCCTCCTCGGCGACCAGGCCGTTCACGCCGGCGTCGAACGTCGCCGTCAGGTTCACCTCGTCGATCTCCCGCACCCGGTCCATCGCCGAGAGGTCGACGAGCAACTCGTCCTTGTGGGGCAGCACGCCGCCGCACACGCCGCTGCCCAGCCCGAACGGCACGATGGCGACCCCGGCCTCGGCCGCCAGGCGAACCACGTGCTGGACCTCCGCCGTCGATCGGGGTCGCACCACCGCCCCCGGCCGGAGGTCGAATTCGCCCGACCAGGCCCGCAGGTGGCTCAGCACCCAGTAGTCGTGCCGCCGGTCCGCCACGTCGGCGTCGTCGACCAGTACCCGGTCGTCGCCCAGGGCCGCCCGTAGTCCTTCCAACAGTCCGGCGTCGAGCATCAGGCGGCGTCCGTGGTCATCGGCCCAGTCCACCACGGTTCGCTCCCCGCGCCCAAGGCGCCGGACGGCTCACGCCAGGGGTCCGGCGGCCTCCTCGGCGGCGGCGAGGACGGCGCCGGAGCGCAGCAGGTCCTCGGCGGCCGCCAGCTCCGGCGACAGGAACCGGTCGGGACCCGGACCCGGCACCGCCGCACGCAGCGCCGTCATGGCCGCACCCGTGCCCGCTGCCGGCACGAGCGGCGCCCGCAGGTCCACCGCCCGGCCGGCCACCGTCAGCTCGACGGCGTGCCCGACGCCCCCTCGCACCACCACCTCGCCTACCGTCCCGGCGTCCCCCTCATCCGGGAGGTCGTCGGGGCACCCCCGATCCCGTAGACCTGACGCCCGTCGACCCCGACGGCGTCCGACCCCAAGGAGCAAGTCACATGACCGACATCGGCCACACCGGCGACGGCCAGAACCAGTGGTACCCGTTCATGGACCGGTCCGCCCCGTCCACCGTCGACGGCGTCCTCCAGAATCCCGCCGTCGTACCCGTCCGCGACGCCGACCCGCTGCCCGAGGGCGCCCGGTTCGTCGTCGTGGGCGCCGGCATCCACGGCCTCTCCAGCGCCTACCACCTGGCCATGGAGCTCGAGCGCTCCGGCAAGGGCAAGGGGTCCGACGTCGTCCTCATCGACAAGGCAGGCCCCGGCGCCGGCGCCTCCGGACTGGCCTGCGGCTGCGTCCGCAACCTCTACATGACCGGCCCGCTCCACGCCATCCTGCGGGCCAGCGTCGAGGTGTGGGAGTCCGACCCGATCAACTTCGGCTTCCAGCAGGTGGGCTACGTGTCCATCGGCGAGGAGAACCAGGCCGAGGACTACGCCCGGTTGCACGCCTCCCAGAACGACAGCGGCTACCCGTCCGACCTCTACACCGGCGCCGACGCCCACCGGTTCCTCAAGGGGCTGTGGCCCGACTTCAAGACCGGGAACTGCGACGTCGTGCTCCACGAGCACCGCTCCGGCTACGCCGGCACCCACATGGTGATGTGGGGCCTCGACCAGAAGTGCCGCCAGTGGGGCGTCCGGCGCGTCTACGGCACCGCCGTCACCGGCTACCAGATGGACGGCGGCTCGGTCGCGGCCGTCGAGACCACCTCGGGCACGATCAGGTGCGACCAGGTCGTCGTCGGCGCCGGCGCCTGGACCCCGCAGCACTGGACGTGGCTGGGCGGCCCGTCCAACCTCGACGTCCACTACCCCGACGGCCACGTCGAGGCCGGCAAGGACCTGTGGACCTACTGGCGGCTCCTCGAGGGCGAGGTCTACCTGCCGCCCGGCGTCGACTACCGCACCGCCGACGGCAAGGACGCCCCGGTACTCCACGTCGAACTCATGAACACCCCCGTCTACGGCGACGACGGCGAGATGATCCAGGACCACGTGTACACCTACACGCGGTACGCCGCCGAGCGGGTCGGCGCCCCCGGCCTGCAGGGCGGCACCATCCCGATCCCCATCGGCAGCGCCGCCGAGGTCGAGCCCTACGGGCACCTCAACGACCTGTACCAGGCCGACGACTGGTTCCCCGAGTACTACTGCAAGACCCTCGGGATGCTCTTCGAGCGCTTCGAGGGTCTCGAGCCGTACTACAAGCAGCGTCGCAACGGCGGCATCGGCGCCTTCACCGCCGACAACGTGCCGATCTTCGACTTCGTCGCCGACAACGCCTGGGTGATCGCCGACTCCAACCACGGCTTCAAGATGATCGGCGTCGGCAAGCTGACCGCCCAACTGCTCGTCCACGACGACATGCCGTTCGAGCTCAAGCCGTTCGGATTCGACCGCTACGCCAGCGGCGGCACCTTCGGCGACCGCAACTCGAACTGCCCCTGGGTCTGAGCGGCCGGTCTGGGACGGCGAGAGGCAGGCGGCCGTGAACACGTATGTCGCGTCCCTGTCGATGTACGACTGGCCGGAGGTGCGCGACGAGGTCGACGCCCTCTGGTCGGCGATCGGCGCGCGGCTGAGCGACGCCGGGGTCGACGCCCCGGACGCGCTGACCCGAACCGATCGGTTCGACGACCTGTGGACCCACCCCGGCCTGCTGGTCGGGCAGGCTTGCGGCCTCAACGTGGCCGAAGGCCTGCGCGGCCGGGTCGAGGTGCTGGGTGCCCTCGACTACGGCGTCGAGGGGTGCGAGCCCGGCGACTACCGGTCGGTGCTGGTCTGCCGGGCCGGCGACGCCCCCGACCCCGGCGGCGACCTCGCCGACTTCCGGGGCCGCCGGGTGGCGTTCAACGGCCGCACGTCGTGGTCGGGCCACGGCTCGCTCATGGCGACCGTCGCCCCGTTGGCCGAGGCCGGCCGCTTCTTCGACGAGTGCCACGAGACCGGCACCCACCGCGACTCGATCCGCCTCGTCGCCGGAGGCGGGGCGGACGTGGCGGCGATCGACGCCGTGGCTTGGCACCTGGCCCTAGACCACGAGCTCGCCGTCGACGAACTGCGGGTGTTCGGTCACACCGACCCGACCCCGGCGCCGCCCCTGATCACCGGCTGGGCCCACGGGCACCTCGTCGCCACCGTCAACGAGGCGGTGTCCGCCGCCGTCGCCGCGCTCGGCCCCGAGGTCCGACGCCCACTCGACCTCTACGGCTACCGGGTGCGCCCCGCCGCCGACTACGAGGTCATCGCCGATCGCCTCGCCGCCGCTGTAGCCGCGGGCTACCCGACCGTCGCCTGACGACCGGCCGGCGGTCCGCTCCTACACTCGGCGGCCCATGGGGGACCGGACGTGACCGACGTACTCGTCGCCGAACTGCGCGACGCCCTCGGGCCGCGGGGCTGGCTGGACCCGGCCGACGCCGGCTCGGTGCTGACCGGCTGGCGCAAGGCCTACTCGGGCACGCCGGTGCTCGTCGCCAGGCCCGACACCGTCGAGGGCGTTCAGGCCGTCGTGCGCGCCTGCGCCGACCACGCCGCCGCCGTGGTCACCCAGGGCGGCAACACCGGCCTCTCCGGCGGTTCGGTGCCGATCGACGACCTGGCCGACGGCCGGCCGTCGGTCCTGCTGCTCACCTCCCGCCTGAACCGGATCGAGTCGGTCGACCCCGACCGGTTCACCGCCACCGTCCAGGCCGGTTGCACCATCGAGCAGGTCCAGCAGGCCGCCGCCGCCGTCGACCGGCAGCTGGCCATGGACTGGGGTGCCCGCGGCACCGCCACCGTCGGCGGGGCGATCGCCACCAACGCCGGCGGCCTCAACGTCCTGCGGTACGGCAACACCCGCCGCCACGTCCTCGGCATCGAGGCGGTGCTGGCCGACGGCCGGGTCTTCGACGGCCTGCGGGCCCTGCGCAAGGACAACACCGGCTACGACCTCAAGCAGTTGTTCATCGGCGCCGAGGGCACGCTCGGCGTGGTCACCCGTGCCGTGCTCGAACTCCAGCCGGCGCTGGCGCACCACCGCACCCTGTTCGCGGCACTCACCGGCCTCGACCGGGCCACCGACCTGTACGGCCTGGCCCGCTCGATCGACGCCGGCGGGCTCACCGCCTTCGAGTTGGTGCCCGAGATGGGCGTGGCGGCCGCCGTCGACGTCCTCGGCATCACCCGCCCGATCGACACGCGGGCCGAGTGGTACCTGATGGCCCGGTTCAGCGGCAGCGAGCCGGTCGCCGACACGGTCACCCGGTTCCTCTCGGCGGCCGCCGACCGCGGCTGGGTCGCCGACGCCGTCGTGGCCGAGACCGCCGCCCAGGAGGCCAACCTCTGGCTGCTCCGGGACGAGCTCCCTCCCGAGATCCTCATCGACTCGAAGGGGGCCAAGTTCGACGCCGCCGTCCCGATCGACCGGATCCCCGAGTTCCAGCGCGGCGTCGAGGCCGTTGCCGCCCGGGTCTGCGGGCCGGAGGCGGTCGTGTTCTCGTTCGGCCACCTCGGCGACGGCAACCTGCACGTCTACGTGCTGCCGTCCCTCGAGCACGGCGGGAGGCTCGCCCCCGACCTGGTCGCCGCCGTCACCGCCGAGGTCGACGGCCTCATCTGGGACCTGGGCGGCACGATCAGCGCCGAGCACGGCATCGGCCAGGACCTGCTCGGCCGCCTGACCGGCCAGAAGTCCCAGGTCGAGTTCGACCTGCTGCGGGCCGTCAAGGCCGCCCTTGACCCGACCGACCTCTTCAACCCCGGCAAGGGCGCCCAGGCGATCGCACACAGCACCCGCCCCGACTGAACGAGTTCGCGGTCAGCCCTCGGCCGCCCCGAAGGCGCCGCCGCCGGGGGCCGGTCAGGCCAGGACCAGGTCGAGGTCGGACCGGCTGAGCCGCTCGCAGCCGGCCTCGGTGACGACCACCGAGTGGCCGAGCGTCATGGCCTTCTGGTCCCGGTGGTCCAGCAGGATCATGTGCAGGAAGAAGGTGTGGTTCGGCTCGAACACCAGCGGGTTGCCCGTGTAGAGCATCGGCCAGTCGGTCCACACCGGGGCGTACACGGCGCCCATCCCGTAGCCGCAGGCGTTGAGCCGGTGCTCGCCGAAGCCGGCGCCGTCGAGCACCCCGGCGTGCACGTCGAACACCTCGCCGAGGGTGGTGCCGGGCCGGATGGCGTCCTCGCATGCCAGCAGCGCCTCCTCGCAGGCCCGGTGCATGTCGACCTGCACGGGGTCGGGAGTGCCGACAAGGATCGTGCGTCGGCGTCGAGGCGGCGGCGTCCCGACGTGTAGCGGACCATCAGCGCCCCCGGCCCGGAGCCGATGATGAGCTCGTTGCCGGCGTAGTCGCCGCCGCCGAGGAACACCGCCCCCTGCATGGCGGCCAGGATCTCGGCCTCGTCGACGCCCGGGCCGGCGAGGCGCACCGCCTCGTCCCAGGCGTCGTCGGCCAGCTCGGCGGCCCGGCGGACGTACTCGAGCTCCTGGGGGCTCTTGGCGCGCCGCACCTCCTGGACCAGCGTCGAGGCGTCCTCCCAGGCGAGGAACCCGTCCAGCTCCGCCTCGAGCAGCCGCCACATCGAGGCCCGCAGGCCGTAGGAGTCGAGCTCGATCCCGACCCGCGAGCCGGCGAGGCCCAGGTCGTCGAGCATCGCCCGCAGGTCCATGGCGGGGTTCATGCCCTCGACGTCGACCCAGATGCGGACGTCGGTGATGTCGGACGTGTAGAAGGCCGTCCCGTAGTCGGGTGCGCGGGTGAGCAGGGCGATGCGGCCGTCGGCGGTCATCACGAGGCACTGGAACATCGAGAACCCGAACGTGTCGTAGCCGGTCAGCCAGTACATCGACTCCTGCTTGAACATGAGCAGCCCGTCCAGCCCGGCGGCCGTGATGGCGGCCGCGGCGCGGTCCTTGCGGGCCTGCATCTCCTCGGGCGAGAAGTGGATCGGCATGGGAACCTCCGGTCGGGAGCGGCGGAAGTATCGGTGACGCGGACGCGGCGGGGCAAGCGCCCGCTCAGAGGAGGCGGCGGACCTCGGCGCCGTCGTAGAGGACGTCCGAGTAGGCGGCGTTGGCGGCCGCACGCACGGCCCGACCCTCCGGGGTGCAGGTCCCCGTCGGCCACGGCACCACCCGGAACGCCGGGTCGACCGGCCGGTCGCCGAGCGCCACCACGTGGTGCTCGCCCCTGGTCGGACGCACCCCGGACCCGAGGTACGACTGGAACGCCACCCCCACCCGCCGGTGGTCCGTGCGGTTGGGCTGCGAGCCGTGCACCAGGTGCGGATGGTGCAGCGACATCTGGCCCGCCTCGAGCACCAGGTCCACCGCCGTCGAGGCGTCGACCTCCACGTACTGGCCCCGCGTGAGGATGTCGTCATCGCCGAAGGCGTCGGTGTGCGGGACGATCCCGCCCCGGTGCGTGCCCGGGATCACCGACACGCAGCCGCTCTCGACGGTGCTCGGCGTGAGCGCCAGCCACGGGGTCACGAAGTCGGCGGGTGCGAGCGCCATGTAGGTGGCGTCCTGGTGCCAGCTCACGTACGAGCCGGTGTGTGGCGCCTTGGCGAACAGCACCGAACTCGACAGCGCCAACGGGTCGTCGACCAGCGACCGCACGCAGTCCAGCACCCGCTCGTGGAGCGCCAGCTCGGCGAGGAACGGCAGCACCAGGTGGGCGTTGTTGCGATTCTCGGCGTGGAGGTCGTCGGGGAAGGCGGCCTCGGCCTCCTCGAGGGCGGCCAGCGCGGCGGCCGCCTCGTCGGCGGAGAGCACCTCGACCGGTGAGATCCAGCCCTGCTCGTGGTACTGCGCCACCTGCTCGTCGGTCAGGATCGCCATCGGCCGCACGCTATTGGCTCCGGGCGGGGCCCGTCGTTCCGGCCCACGGCTGCCTCCGGGCAGGGCCGGGCGCTTTCGCCCGCCACTACGTTGTGCCGATGCCCGACGTGGAACTCCCGTTCAGCCGCCATGAGTACGCCGTCCGCCTCGCCAGGGTGCGGGCCGCCATGGAGGCCGCCGGCGTCGACGTGCTGGTCGCCGCCGACCCGTCCAACATGTCGTGGCTGACCGGCTACGACGGCTGGTCCTTCTACACGCCCCAGTCGGTCGTCGTCGGCCCCGACGGCGAGCCGTGGTGGTGGGGCCGGCGCATGGACGCCAACGGCGCCCGTCGCACCGTCTACCTCGACGAGTCGCGCATCCTCGACTACTCCGACGACCACGTCATGAATCCCGAGCGGCACGCCTTCGGCCAGCTGGGCGGGCTGCTGTGCGACCTCGGTCTCGGCGGTGGCCGGGTCGGCGTCGAGCTCGACAACTACTACTACTCGGCGGCCGCCCACCAGCACCTGGTCGCCGCCCTGCCGGATGCCACCGTCGTCGACGCCACCGGGCTGGTCAACTGGCAGCGGGGCGTCAAGTCCGAGCAGGAACTCGTCTACATGCGCCGGGCCGCCCGCATCGTGGAGCGCATGCACGACCGGGTCCGCGAGCTCGTTGAGCCGGGCGTGCGCAAGTGCGACCTGGTCGGCGCCATCTACGACACCGCCATGCGCGGCACCGACGAGTTCGGCGGCGACTACGCCGCCTTCGTGCCGATGCTCCCCACCGGCGCCGACGCCTCCGCCCCGCACCTCACCTGGGACGACAAGCCGTTCGAGGCCGGCGCCGGCACCTTCTTCGAGATCGCCGGCGCCCACCGCCGCTACCAGTTGCCGCTGTGCCGGTCCGTGTACCTCGGCTCCCCACCGGCCGCCATGATCGAGGCCGAGAAGGCGCTGCTGGAGGGGCTCGAGGCCGGCCTCGACGCCGCCCGGGCCGGCAACCGGGCCTGCGACGTCGCCAACGCCCTCTACGGGACCATGGAGCGGTACGGCATCCACAAGGAGGGCCGCTGCGGCTACCCGATCGGCATCAGCTACCCGCCCGACTGGGGCGAGCGCACCATCTCGTTCCGGCCCTCCGACGAGTCGATCCTCGAACCCGGCATGACCTTCCACTTCATGCCCGGCCTCTGGATGGACGACTGGGGCCTCGAGATCACCGAGAGCCTCGTCATCCGCGACGAGGGCCCCGGCGAGCCGCTGGCCGACTACCCCCGGGAGCTGTTCGTCAAGCCATGAGTGGACCGGCCGACCTCCCACCAGCCGACCATCCGCTGCTCGGGGACGCCCTCGGCATCCTCGACGAACTGGTGGCGTTCCCGTCGGTGGCGCTCACCCCCAACGTCGACCTCATCGGCTGGGTGGTCGACCGCCTGGACGGCGTGGCGTCCGACGTCCGACTCAGCCACGACCCCACCGGCACCAAGGCCAACCTGTTCGCCACCATCGGCCCCGCCGTCGACGGCGGGATCATGCTGGCCGGCCACAGCGACGTCGTCCCCGTCGACCCCGACGACTGGACCACCCCGCCGTTCGAGGCCGACCACCGCGACGGCCGGGTCTACGGCCGCGGCACCGCCGACATGAAGGGCTTCGTGGCCTGTGTGCTGGCCCACGCCCCCGGGTGGGCGGCGCTCGACCTCGAGCGGCCCATCCACGTCGCCCTCACCTACGACGAGGAGGACGGCTTCCACGGCGCCCCGGTGCTCATCGAGTCGCTGTCCGGCGCCCCCCGGCCGGCCGCCGCCATCGTCGGCGAGCCCACCGGCCTGCAGGTGATCGGCGCCCACAAGGGCTGCTACGAGTACACGACCACCGTCACGGGCATGGACGGGCACAGTTCCCGGCCGTCGGAGGCGGTCAGCGCGGTGCACCACGCCACCCGCTGGATCGGCGAGCTGCTGGGCCTGGCCGGCGACCTGGCCGAGCGGGCGCCGGCCGGCAGCCGCTTCGAGCCCGCCCACACCACCACCAACGTCGGCACCATCGCCGGCGGGATGGCCCGCTGCACGGTGGCGCCCGGCTGCTCGTTCGAGTGGGAGATGCGCCCCGTGCAGGGCAGCGACGCCGGGTTCGTCAAAGCCCGAATGGCCGAGGTCGAGGAGCGCCTGCTGGCCGAGATGCGCACCGTGCATCCCGGCGCCGGGTTCGCCACCGAGGTGGTGTGCGAGATCGACGGCCTCGAGTGGGACGACGACTCGCCGGCCATCGCCCTCATGCGGTCCCTGCTCGGGGGCGACCCCGAGGTCGGCGTCGTCGCCTACGGCACCGAGGCCGGCCTCTACCAGACCGCCGGCATCCCGTCGGTGGTGTGGGGCCCCGGCGACATCGGCGTCGCCCACCGGCCCGACGAGTACGTCGAGGTCGCCGACCTGGCCGCCTGCCTGTCCATCCTCGGGCGCCTGCCGGAGATCTGAGCCGCCGGGGCCGCTACACGCCCAGGGCCTCCTTGTAGGCCTCCCAGATCAGGCGGTTGAAGAACAGCACCGGCCCCTCGCGCTCGTCGACGTAGCGCATCCTGGGCAGCCGGCCGGTCCGCAGGTTGCGCTGCTGGACCGCCACGGCAGCGGCGTCCTCCTCGAACGTGGCGTCCCAGACGTCGATCCAGCGGTCGACCCGTTCGAGGTCGGCGCCCACCTCGGCGAAGTAGTGGCACACGAACCGGCACGACTCCGGCCCGGTCGGCACGATCCGGGCCATGTACATGAAGTCGTCCTGCTGGACGGCGTGGGCGCCGGGGAAGAACTGGAACGAGCAGTAGGTCGAACTGCGCAGCGAGCCGTCCTCGGCCCGCTCGGACGGTTCGAAGTGCGAGTTGGAGAAGGTGCCGTAGGTGTTCCACTCGTAGCCCGTCGTGGCACCCACGTCGTACGCCTCGGAGAACGTCGAGCCGTGGATGTGCGGGCAGTGGTAGCACTCGACGCCGTTGTCGTACCAGAGCTTCCAGTTGGCGGCGTTCTCGGTGACGATCTCGCGGTGGAACCGGTAGTTGGCGGGGTCGGTGTCGAACCCCCGCCGGGCGACGAGTTCCTCGAGCAGGGGGTGGCCCTCGAGCATCGGGCGGGCGTCGGGGTCGGGGTTGACGTAGACCCCCTGTGCCCACTGGTCGACGGCGACCGGCAGCAGCGACATCTCCTCGGCGCAGAACGACGGGTCGTCCTCGGTGCCCGGTGACCGGGCCAGTGAGCCGTCGAGGCGGTAGGTCCAGGCGTGGTAGCCGCACTGCAGCCAGCGCGTGGAGCAGTCGCCGGCGACGACCCGGTAGCCGCGGTGCCGGCAGACGTTGAGGAAGCCGTGCAGTTCGCCGTCCTCGCCGCGGGTCACGACCACCGGCAGGGCGCCGATGTCGCCGGTCACGACCGAACCCGGCTCGGTCAGCCACTCACGGGGGGCAAAGTACTGCCAGCGGTGCGAGAAGATCGCCGCCAGCTCGAACTCGTACACGTCCTGGTCGAAGTAGGTGTGGGCCGGGAGGCTCCACCGCCCCTCGACCTGTGCATCGACCTCGGCGACGTCGAGGCCCAACAGGTCCGGTGTGAACGTACGCACGACGAC
>LUMW01000330.1_pt1 | contig 13620 bp, 10 predicted proteins | sample 729761 | NCBI WGS metagenome assembly LUMW01 (sample SAMN03860302, study PRJNA289734) | marine metagenome | biome: seawater column; feature: ocean; material: water; isolation source: Red Sea water column Station 192 - depth 500m | place: Saudi Arabia: Red Sea | collected 2011-10-15 | depth 500 m
TCCTGCAAACCCTACAATGCTAGCTCCTCACTCGATGACTGTCAATACTTTTATTTTAAAAACAGATTAAAAAAATACGCAGGAACAGTTAAGGAAACAGAAGAATGTTTTGTCTGATAAAAATTTACAAAGAAAAAAAGTCATTAAAATGCTTTTGTCTGTCATTGATTATTTTTTCTATTTTGTCTGTTCCGTCAAACATTAGTGCTGCAGAATCAGATCGAGTGGTTATTGGCCCCATATCTGTGCTCGGAGAAATATCGGTTCCGGAACAGCAAATTTTGTTTAACTATTTTCGTGAACAGATAAATCAGCGTTATTCCCTTGTTTCACACAAAGTACTGGAAATGATTGCTGAGCAGGGACTCAGCAGCATAGATATTGAAGATTGCAGGGATAGTGAATGTGTTCGTAAAGTTCAAAAGTTTATCAGCAACTTGCGAACACAGTTCAAGACTGATGAATTGTTTTTATTCGGGCTTGTCAAAAGTGATGAAGAAATTCAACTGAGTCTAAAACTTTCGTCGCTGTCTGCTCCGGAAGTTACACAAATAATTGTATCGCAAACCTGCGGTAAATGCGGAATTGCAGCATTGATGGCAGAAGTTGACATGCTTGTTCAGAGGATGCTGCAAAGAATTGTTGAAGAAAAATTTATTCAACCGGAAGAAGAGATTGCTTCTCCGGATGAGAAAATACCTCCTGTATCAGAAGAACCTTCTGATCTTCTTCCAGAGCCGACACCTCCGGATCCCTATGTTGTGGCCAGGGACGCTTACAATGAGCAAATAGGTGAATTATTAATTAACGTCACTTACTCTCTTCAGGTGTTTCGCAGCGGCATGTTTGTGCAGCTTGAAGTCAGCATTGATACTGAAGGAAATGTTGTTGGTCAAAAGATAGTTAAAACAAGCGGTTCGCAGGATTATGACCAAACTGCTATAATGAATGTACAGGATATTCAGTTTGATCCTCTTCCAGAAATAATGCGCCAATTCGGTAACTATGTTGTTATTGTACAAATTCAGAATTCCAGGTAGATTCCGGCTTACGATTTGATAGAGGTTTAACAAAATAGTTATGTTTTCAGATTTTCCTCACACCCTCCGCCGTTACGGCATTGACGCAGACGTACGGGTTATTCTGGATATGTACCGCACCATGGAATCCGGTCTGGTTACAAATCTGGGTTCATTATTTGATGTATGTCAACATCTGATCTGCAAATCACGCAGAGAAATTGCCCCCTACACGCTGGCATTCTGGGAATACTTTCTGGGGATCGATACCACCAACTACAACACCATTGATGACGCAATCCGTAATTCCCCTGCTTTTGAACACTGGTTGAGCCAAAAACTGGAAACAGGGCAAATTGCAGGTGAAATCGATTTTAATGAGCTGATTGACAGGTTTTTAAATGAAACACTGCATTCCGATTTGCAGTCAAATATCCAGAAAGAGCTTGACGCTAGAAAACATCTTGATCAGGACAATCCGGACTTGCTGGATAAGGACAGGCAGGGAACTCCGGGAATACCCCGACCTGCAGATACGATGGTGGATTATTCCAGAATATCTCTTGATGAATTGATGGAACGCATGAAACGCGTGATGGATAAACAAAAAACTTTTCACAGCGGAGGAGGACACTGGATCGGTTCACATGGTTATTCTCCTTATGGACATAGCGGTTCAGGACTCAACGGCATCCGCCTGGGAGGTCCTGCCCATGCCGGATCGGCACGTAAGGTGCTGGGAGATCCTTCGTTTTATCCTGTTGACCTGGACGCGCCAATCACTGATGACAATATGGATGCCGCAATTCAGGCTCTTAAAAATCTTCAAGACATGCATCCTGACAGGAAGCTTGACGTAAAACGCACTGTTGAAGAAACAGGACGTAACGCTGGAATCGTGCTCCCCCATTTTTTACGCGAACAGCAGGACCGTACCCAGGTAATTCTTTTGCTGGACAACGGGGGGAATTCGATGTGGGTTCATGCCAGAAAAGTTCAAATGCTGTTTGCCAAGATCAAACGCCGCTTCCCGCAGGACCTGAAAACATTCTATTTCCACAATGCGATTTATGATCAGGTTTATGAAGATGAAGCCCGGCGCAAACCGGTCACATTGAGGAAAGTGATGGAGAACAGTCCTGACTACAGGGTTTTCATTGTCGGAGATTCATATATGGGTCCGCACGAAATGCTCTCACCTTATGGCTCAATTGAGTTTCGTGAAGAATCCTCCACACCGGCTCTGGAAAATCTGAAAACTCTGCATGAGCATTTCCCATATCTGGTCTGGATAAATCCTACCCCCAAACAGTTTTGGAACCGCACAGTTGCCCCATATATTCAGCAGGAAATTCACATGGAACCTCTTACCATCAACGGTATTCTTGAATCGGCAAAATTCATGAATCAAATCAAACATTTTTAATTTTCAATTGAGAGATTCTATAGTCATTAATGGTTGGAAGTCCGTAACAAGATTTTTTTTATCAACCTATACTTAGTTGGATACCTGTGGCGCCTTCCGGAACTATGCAGGTGTTCCAGGAATTATGAACTAACTCTCAGGGGCATGGATTTGGGATACGGCTGTGGATTTCTTCAATTCCCTGCTGCACCTCTTCTGAAAGCTCAATTTCAGCGCTGGCAAGATTTGTTTCAAGCTGATTAACTGAAGTAGCCCCAAGCAGCACACTTGCCATAAACGGTCTTGTGCGTGCAAAAGCCAGTGCCAATTGTGCCGGAATCATATTGTGTTCTTTGGCAAGTCTTACATATTCACGAGTAGCCTTTACCGCGTTTTGGTTCTGGTAACGCTGAAAGCGGGAAAATAAAGTCAGCCTTGCCCGGGCAGGTTTTTTGCCGTCAAGGTATTTTCCTGTCAGCATTCCAAAAGCCAGTGGAGAATATGCAAGCAAACCAACTGATTCCCGAAATGAAATTTCGGCAAGTCCGGACTCAAAGGTTCGATTGAGTAAATTGTACGGATTCTGAATGCTGACAACTTTTTCACATCCATTTTTTTCTGCAAAACTGAGGTATCGCATCACACCCCAAGGTGTTTCATTGGAAACACCATAAGCTCTGATCTTTCCGTCTTTTCTGAGATTTTCAAGAGTTTCCAATGTGTCCGGAATTGCCACATTCTCTGTTTCCGTTTTTTCCGGAGGAGTGAATCCCTGCTGACCGAAGATATTTACAATTCGATCAGGCCAGTGAATTTGATAAATGTCAATAGTTTCAGTTTTCAGGCGATTTAAACTGCCTTCAAGTGCACTTTTGATGTTTTTTCTGCTGAGGTGGTTTTTGCCGTCACGTATGTAACTGCCCATCGCGCGGGATTCCACTGTTGGACCTACCACTTTTGTGGCAAGCACTATTTTATGGCGGCATTTTCGGTTCTGAATCCAGTTACCGATAATTTGCTCTGTTCTGGTGAAAGTTTCTTGTTTTGGTGGCACAGGATACATTTCCGCAGTGTCAATCAGATTTACTCCGTAATCAATTGCGCAATCCATTTGAGCATATGCTTCCGTCTCAGTGTTTTGCTCTCCATAAGTCATGGTGCCCAGTCCGAGGCAGCTGACTTCTATTCCGGAAGTTCCTAAAGTGTTTTTTTTCATTGTGCAGGATTAATCTTAAGGGGTACCGGAATCGCTTAAACGTTTTTTTGCGCGTTTGGCAAGAGGAGAATTTGGGTAATTATTGATTAATTCCTTCCACAAGATTTTTTGTTTTTCATATTCAGCCATCTCTTCCATTGATTCTCCCAAAAAGTACAGTGCGCGAGGAACATGAGTACTTTCAGGATACTCACGCAAAATGATTCCAAAATAAGAAACGGCCTGTTTGGCGTGGCCTTGTGCTAAAAAACCGTTGCCGATGGCCATCATAATTTGCGCTTTCAATTGAGTTTTATTTTTCTGTTTCAGAATATCCTGCAGATCTTTCGCGGCCTTGTCCGGATTCCCTGCCTGTAACGAAATCAGCCCCAAAATTATTTTCTCCTGTTTGCGGACATTTTCAGAAAGTTTTTGATTTGGTTTTTGTTTCGAGATTTTTTTTACTTTTGATTTAACAGCTTTAACATCTTTCTCCAGCTTCGCTATCTGTTTTTCAAGTGCACGCGTTTTTTTCCGTAATTCAACAAATCCGTGTTGCAATGATTCCAGCAAATCCTGGGGAGGTATTGACTGTTCCAGATCGTTGCTGCGTAAAAGCTGGTCTGCAGTCAATGACTGCAGGCGCTTCAGTATTACTTCCTGCTGCGCCAGCGTTTTCTGCAAGGCAGCAATTGATTCAGAGTTTTTTTCTGCGGGTGTTTTCCCAGTGGGGGTACAGCCAAATGAGAGGAACAGGAAAAACACTAAATAGAGATTAAAGCTCCTGAACATTTTCCTGGACATTAATGCAAATCCTGCTGGCTGCTAATTTGTGTTGTTACGAAAAATTGGGTGTGAGATTGAAGTTATTTTTGAATGATATCTTAACAGGTGCAAACTAATAGTGCAGTGACTATTTGCTCCAGACAGGATTTGTTTCTGCAATATCGTTGGCGCTTTTGGTGACACGGATGGCACGTCCACCAAAGGAAGAGATGTAATACAGCTTAGGGACTTTTTTCTTTTTTGCAGAAAAAACGATTTGTTTACCATTCGGCGACCAGTCAGGTTTTTCAGAATCATGGCGACCAAATGTCAATTGTGTGTGACGGCGGGTGAGCAAATTATATTTGTAGATTTGAAAAAAACCTTTTTTCTGTCTTTCATACACCAGCTTTGTTCCATCAGGAGACCATTTTGGGGAACTGTTGTAATTGCCGCGAAAAGTCACCCGTTCTGTTTTTTTCGATGTCAGATTGTGAATATAAATCTGCGGTCGTCTTGGGTACGCACTGTCTGATACAAATGTTATCTTCTGTTCATCCGGAGACATTTGGGGCGAAGTTTCCAGACTTTTCCATGCGAATATCTCCTCCAGCTTTGCGTCTGAAAGACTATAGCTGAAAATATCAGCATTACCCTGCTTCATAAGTGTCAACAAAATTGATTTTCCATCCGGATGCCAGCTTGCTCCTAACGGCTGGAAACCTGAAGGAAAAGCAAGAATTTTTGCACGCAGCCGTATTGTGGGCTGAATTGCAAGCTGGGCGGTTGATCGTGTAAAGGTTGTGTAAAGAATATTATTGTTGTCAAAAGACCAGCTGGACAAATTATTGGAACCAAGATTGTAGGAAAATCTTTTAATTACTGTACCGTCATAACTGCTGAGCAAGATGTTTTTCCGCCGATTGGTTTTTTGGGCGGTGTAGGCAATTTGACTTGTTGCGGCACCTTTGAATTTAAGTGTCTTTTCCACAAACCAGTCTGCCAGTCTGAGTCCCAGTTCTCTCAAATCTTTTTTTTCCTGTATTTTGATCAATTCCTGTGAAACAGGTGAACTTTTTCCATGAGACCAGAGTGTTGATTTAAGCTCAACCGGATTGTTTTTAAAAACCAGATCGAGGTGAAATACAATGCTATCCGACTGTTCAAATTCCTGCTTAGTTGCCGGAATTATTTGAAAATACAGAACCTTCTCCAAATTTGCTTTGAAAACGCTGTTGATTTCAGCTTCTTCCGGGGCTGCACCATATGCAACACCCACCTTCACTGGAATGAATTTAGGGTTAGTGATTTCAATATAGTCTATTGCAAATGCCTCTTTTCCGACTGATAGCAAAACAATTCCAGACAGAATAAAGAAACATGTTCCAAGGTGTAAAATAAGCGGATGTACTTTGTTCCAATAATTCACTGGCATCCTATTTCTGGAGAATTGTCGGGGAGAATCGCACACCAAATTTGTATGAGTCTTCAGGATAGGACTTTGGCAAGGCTGGTAGAAATTGCAAGTTTTTCATCAAATTGCTGACTGAATTGTGAAGTGCCGATGAACCGGATTCCTCCAGTTTCCAGTTTAATATTTTACCATTTTTATTGATTTCAAACCGAATTGCTACTGTAAGTTGACTTTCTTTCAAATGTATCGGCACTTCCCAGCGTTCAGAAAGGAATGTGTTCAGCCCTTTGAGGTATTTCTTTAATTCCAATACATTAAAACTCTTAACCTTATTTTCAGGAGCTTTTCTTTGTATGCTGACATTCGGTAAACGCGATAACAACGAAATCACCGGTGAGGAAAGCTGTTTCTTTGGAGCTTCGTCCGCGATCAACCGCTCTGGAAATTGTCCTACCTGAGTAAGGATATTATTAAGTGTGAATTTAGGTTTAGGAACTTCTTGTTTTCGGGGAGTAGTTACGATCTGTTTTTGGGGTTTTTGCGGCTGATCACTGATCACAATTTGTTCTTTTTTCAGTTTTTTGCTGACAACAATTTCCGGTTTTTTCTGCTTTTTACTGACCACGAATTCCTTCTTTTTCGGATTACTGATCAAAATAAGATCTGGAAAAATCAAATTGTCTGCCGAGAGAATTTCAAAAGTCTCATCAGCATTTTCAAAGCTTGAAACTGCAGCAGTCATTTTTTCAGCAGAAAATGTGGGCAGTTCTTTCCATATCCATTCACTTTTGCTGATTATTCCCGGATAGGCGTAAAGCAACGCAGTCAGCAAAAAAGCATGAATTGTAAGTGAAAACAGGATTCCACCGGAAAAACGCCACCTTAACTTCATAAATAAATACTGCTATTTTTCACCACTGCGAAACCATGACAGGCGGGAAGAGAGATTGTGAAAAAAATAATTCTTTTCCATAAATATTAATTTTGCCTGCCTTGAGGACTCACGAATCAATACTTCATCACCAATATCAAGCGGAACTTTTTCTTTGCCGTCAGCAGAAAGATATATTTCCTTTTCATGAGTCTGCTCTGAAACTGACAGCCTGATTTTCGAATCGCCGGTAACTACCAGGTGTCTTGATCTGAAATCATACTCATTCAGGCCGGTGATGATCATGCAGCGCAGCTCCGGCATCACAATTGGCGAACCTGCAGCAAGTAGATATGCAGTGCTTCCGGTGGCTGTCCCCACAATCACACCATCTCCGCGAACACGCCGAATGTGCTGCTCATTTATGCTCAATTCTACTGCAATCAGCCTTGTAGCACCCCGGATAACAATTTCATTCACTGCATAATCAGTTCCATGAGGATGCACACATTCAAGTACTGAACGCTCACTGATAATATAATTGCCGTCCAAGACACATTGCAGCATCTCAGCCAGTTCTTCCCGGTCTCCTGCTGTCAGAAATCCAACGTTGCCGAAGTTGACCGCAAGAATAGGACATTGTGGAAAAAGACTCAATGCCGCCAGCACTGTTCCGTCACCGCCAAATGAAATAACAAGGTCAAGGCCGTCCCTGTTTTTTGCGCCGTCTTCAAGGGGTGATATTTCTATGCCATGTGGAACAAACCACGCCTTCACAAAATCAGACAATGGCTGCTCTGACTGCGGGGAAAAAATTCCCACTCTGCGCAGCTTGATTTTATTTTCTCTCACAACTCTTCATCAGTAAAATTATCAAGTTTTTACAGCATCTTCGAGTAATTTCAGCTTTCTTGTCAAGTGAAAATGATTTGCCGATTGTCGATTACATAGTTACAGAAGTATATTATTAACTAATTTGATTAAAATATGTATTTTATTGGTCTCAAACTTGTTTTTCTGCGTTGAATATGGTATGGTTTACATGCATAAAAAATAACATTAATTTTATAAATCTGTGAACACTTTTTTACGAAATATTGGAATCTGGCTCGTGATCGGCCTGGTGATGCTGATGCTCTTCAATCTTGTTGGTCCGCGAGAATCAGACGAAAGAAAAATAACTTTTTCCGAATTCATTTCACAAATTGAATCCGGATCAGTGCTTGAGGTTTCAATTCGTGGAAGCCAGATTCATGGTGTAAGCAACACCAACGGTTCTTTTCAAACTCAAGCTCCCAACTATCCGGCATTGTTTGAAATTTTGGACCGTCATCAGGTTCGTGTACGAGTGGAACCAACAGATCAAACCAACCTGTTTCTGGCCATTCTCAACAGCTGGCTGCCGATGATCCTTATCATCGGAATCTGGCTTTTCTTCATGCGTCAGGTGCAGGGCGGAGGAAGCCGCGCCATGGGCTTTGGCAAAATACGTTCCCGCATTACAAACACCGAAGATAATCCGGTAAAATTTGAAGATGTACAGGGTATTGATGAATCCAGGGAAGAGCTGGAAGAAATCGTGGATTTTCTTAAAGATCCGGGAAAATTTGAGCGTCTCGGAGGTGAAATCCCACGAGGTGTTTTGCTGATGGGAGAGCCCGGTACCGGAAAGACACTACTGGCCAAAGCAATTGCAGGAGAAGCAGCGGTTCCATTTTTCAGCATCAGCGGCTCTGATTTTGTTGAAATGTTCGTCGGTGTCGGCGCCAGCCGTGTAAGGGATATGTTTGCCCAAGGCAAAAAACACGCGCCGTGCATTATTTTTATCGACGAGATTGATGCGGTGGGACGCAGCCGCGGAGCCGGACTTGGCGGAGGTAATGATGAACGAGAGCAAACGCTAAACCAGCTGCTGGTGGAAATGGACGGTTTTGAAGTCAATGAAGGCATTATTGTAATTGCTGCCACAAACCGTCCGGATGTGCTGGATCCGGCTTTGCTGCGTCCGGGACGTTTTGACAGACATGTAGTTGTTCCTGCACCTGATATCAAGGGAAGGGAAAACATTCTCAAAACTCACAGCAAAAATATTGAGCTTGATAAAGAAGTAAGTTTGAACAAGATTGCTCGCGGAACACCAGGATTTACGGGAGCCGATCTGGCAAATCTTGTAAACGAAGCTGCACTCTGGGCTGCACGACAGGATAAGGAAAATGTTGGTAACGAGGATTTTGAATATGCCAGAGATAAAGTCATGATGGGCGCGGAACGGAGAAGTTTGCTGATTAGCGATGACGAAAAAGAGACCACTGCCTATCATGAAGTCGGGCACGCACTTGTTGCCGCAAGTATTGAAGAAGTTGATCCCATTCATAAGGTAAGCATAATTCCACGCGGACGCGCTTTGGGAGTCACCATGCTGCTTCCGGAAGAAGACAGGCACAGTCACAATAAACGAGCATTGCTGGGACAAATAGCAATGACGATGGGAGGACGCGCGGCAGAACAGCTGGTATTTAACCGCTATACCACCGGAGCCAGTGATGACCTTAAAAGAGCAACAGAACTCGCCCGCAAGATGGTGAGTCAGTGGGGCATGAGTGAAAAACTTGGACCGCTGACATACGCGGAAGACGCAGGTCATGTTTTTCTGGGAAGGGACTTACAGCAGCACAAGGAATTCAGTAATGAATCCATGCGCATGATTGATGAGGAAGTGTTGGAGATTCTAAGCTCCTCCTATGAACGTGCTAAAAAAATTCTGAAGAAATATCGTAAAGCACTTGAGTCTCTTGCAAAAACTTTGATTGAACAGGAAACTATTGATGGAGATTGTGTACTGCAGGTGATGCATGAATATGAACCAAAAGCAAAAAAAAGTACTCCTAAAACAAATAAACAAAAAACAAAATAATGTTGGGGAAAATGCTGTTCTGTCAATCACCAAAGAACCCGAAAACAATGCTTCAAATCAACCTGTTCCTTCTTAACATCTAACCTCTTACCCTTCCTGAGATATCAGTGGAAACACTCTTGCCTTTCTTCACCGGTAAATTTTCCCTTCGCTGGCAAGACCTCTTTGACATAGTTCTCCTTTCACTGATTTTCTACCGCATACTGATTCTGATCAGGGGAACACGTACCATTCCCATGCTGATTGGTTTTGTTGCACTGCTGGGACTCTATCTTGTGTCCCTGATGCTGAATCTGGAAGCCACGCAGCTGTTGCTGGATAATTTGGGTCAATCACTGGTGCTGGTGCTGGTTGTGCTGTTTCAGGCTGATATAAGAAATGCCTTGGCGCAAATTGGTGTATTCACTCTTTTTCGGGAAGGCTTGCATAAAAAAAGAGATGTAGTGGACAGCATCCTTCAGGCCTGCCTGGTGATGTCTCAGAAAAGCATCGGTGCATTAATTGTGCTGGAACAGGAAGTGGGACTGAAAAATTACAGCGACCGCGGAACACAGATAAATGCCGCGGTCAGTGAATCGCTTCTGCTGAGTTTATTTCATCCAACTTCTCCATTGCATGACGGCGCTGTGGTTATCAGTAATAAAGGTGATCTGCTGGCTGCTCAATGCATTTTACCCGTTTCCATGAACAGCCGTCTCAGCTCGTCTCTCGGAACAAGACATCGTGCGGCGATTGGACTGACTGAAGAAACTGACGCGGCCGTTTTGATTGTTTCCGAGGAGCGCAATGAAATCAGCCTCAGTTACCGTGGACAATTGATCCGCGGTAAAAACGAAGATATTCGTAAAGCCCTGCTGGAAGTACTTGCCGGTAAAATTCCGGAAACAATACAGGAAAAGGAAATCAAGGATACTTCCAGAAAAAAAGCGACAGAAGAAGCGGGAAAAACGTCTCAAATCCAGACAGCAGCGTCCGCAAAAAATCCTTCTGTAAAAACAAGCTGAATCAGACAAATGCGCATAAATGTTTCCTACAAAGTGCTGGCAGTGGCTTTGGCAATTTTTGTCTGGTTTCTTGCGCGTAAATCCGGGGAGCCCATTCAGATGAGTTTTTATGCTCCGGTGGTTTTTAAAAATGTCTCAACTGCATTCCAGGTCACTTCTGATCCCCCGCAGGTCAACATAGTCGCGCACACAAACAGCAGGGAATCATTTAACCCTCAGGAAATTCAGGCGGTTCTGGATCTGGAAAACGCACAGGAAGGCTCTTTATCATACGTGCTCACTGAAAATCATATTTTGTCTCCGGTAAAGGTACAGATTACCCGAATCCATCCTTCACAAATTAATGTAAGAATTGAGGAATTGATCGAAAAATCTTATCCCATAAAACCACGTTATCAGGGAACGCCCAAAAAAGGCTATTTGCTGGGCGGGATAAAAATAGTTCCTGACATGCTTACCATGCGTGGACCTCGTTCGGTGCTTGAGAAAATGGATCACATTTCTGCGCATGAGGTTGTGCTGGAAGGACTTGATGAAAGTACAACCATGCGGGTTGATCTTGATTTGCCTGGAGGGAATGTTCAGATAATTCATCAGGATGTTGATTATTACACTGCGGAAGTAACTATCTACAGTTTGCCCATCAGACGTCGTTTTGACAATGTCCAGGTTCAGTTACGAAACATTGGATACGTGAGCGTTATAAATCCGAAAACTTTCAATGTCTTTGTGGAAGGACCCGAAGGACTGATAAATGATCTCGATAAAGATGATTTTATTGGCGAAATTGATCTTTCAACATTTGAGCCCGGAGAGTATCCTAAAGTCACTCCAAAAGTTGTTACTCCGGAAGGAGTCACAGTTCTGCAGCAATGGCCGATTGTTTCGGTTTGGGTAAAAAATGAAAAAAATGAATAAATGATTGCACTGCACATCAACATCGATCATGTGGCTACAGTGCGTCAGGCGCGGCAAATTAGCGAACCTGATCCTGTTACCGCGGCAGGACTTGTGGAACTGGCTGGTGCGGACGGCATTACGATTCATCTGCGTGAAGACCGCAGACACATCATAGATCGGGATGTCCGCATTTTAAGGCAGACAGTGCAGACAAGACTGAACCTGGAAATGGCTGCCACAGAAGAAATGTTTGGCATTGCAATGGAGGTTCGTCCGGACATTGTAACCTTAGTTCCGGAAAAACGGGAGGAAGTCACAACCGAAGGTGGATTGGATGTTCTTGGAGCATCTCAAATAATGCGTGATGGAATTAAAAAAATTCGTGACGCCGGAATCCGGGTCAGCCTGTTTATTGATCCGGAAGAGGAACAGATCAAGGCCAGCAAGGAAATTGGCGCTGAGGATGTTGAACTGCATACTGGGTGCTATGCAAACGCGACAAACAGCGATGAACTGGAAAGGGAATATGAGCGCCTGGTTTCCGGAGCAGAAACCGCTCATCAGCAAAAACTGCAGGTAAATGCCGGACACGGCCTGAATTATATCAACACCCAAAAAATTTGCGGATTGCCGTATTTACGCGAATTGAATATCGGTCACAGTATCGTAAGCAGAGCAATTTTTGTCGGCATTACTCAAGCAGTCAAAGAAATGAAAGAAATCATAATTATGGAAAGCGGAGTTCTGACTGAACTGCACCATGAACGTGAAAAAGTAATGCGTGTTGTGGACAATATTTATAAAGGCAAGGTGTTGAATGTTCTGCCGGGAATGGAATCAGCTTTTGTTGATATTGGAGAAGAACGGGCGGCATTTTTACATATTGACGACATTCTTCCAGAACATGAAATTCTTGGGGATCCGCCAAGGGAAAACGGCGAAAAGCAGGAAATCGCTCAATTGATTAAGGAAGGACAGGATGTACTTGTGCAGGTTTCAAAAGGTCCGATCGGCACAAAGGGAGCGCGCATCACCAACCATGTCTCTATTCCAGGGAGAAACCTTGTTTATCTGCCGACCACACATACGCTTGGAGTCTCACGTCAAATTGGCCTTGAAAGAGAACGGGAACGGCTCAAGGAAATTGTGGATCGTTTGCGTCCGGAAAATGCTGGATTCATCATACGCACGGTCGCGGAAGGACACACGGAGGAGGATTTGCATTCAGACATCAATTACCTTGTTTCGATCTGGAATGATATTCTGGAAAAATTTCGCGCCCTGCAGGCGCCGTCACTTCTACACTCAGATCTGAATATAGTTTTCCGTACAATCCGGGATCTTTTTTCATCTGATATCCGTAAACTTGTTGTGGATGATAAGAAGCAGTATCAAAAGATACGCCAGTTCGTGCGTTCCTACCTTCCGCGTTACGGTTCTGTACTCGAGAATTATACAAAACCGGAACCTGTTTTTGACCATTACGGAATTGAAAATGAAATTGATCGTGCGCTTGGAAATAAAGTCTGGTTGCGCTCCGGAGGACACCTTGTTATTGATCAGACTGAAGCTCTTACTTCGGTTGATGTGAATACAGGCCGCTTTGTCGGTAAGGAAAGTCATGAAAAAACTATTTTCCGTACCAACATTGAAGCAGCTGAGGAAATCGTGTACCAGCTGCAGCTGCGCAATATCGGTGGAATAATCATTATCGATTTCATCGATATGGAAAGTCCGCAGCATCGACAGATGGTTTATCAGACTCTCAAGGACCACCTGCGCACTGACAAGGCGCGAAGCAAGATTTTGCAGATCAGCGAGATGGGGCTGGTGGAAATGACACGCAAACGTGATCGTGAAAATCTGAACCGCTACCTTTGTGATCCTTGTCCATACTGTGATGGAACCGGTCAAATCAAGTCTGCTTCCACTGTAAGTTACGAAGCATTTCGGGAAATCCGGAGAAGCTGCCGCCGAAACACAAAGGGTTCAATCGCCATTTTCCTGCACTCAGATGTCCACAAATACATTCAGCAGGAAGAGCAGGAAGCCGTTGAATCATTGGAAGAGGAAATGGGACGCACCATTACCTTCAAAGTTTCAGACGATTTGCACAACGAACAATTTGAGCTT
>LUMW01000661.1_pt1 | contig 13604 bp, 14 predicted proteins | sample 729761 | NCBI WGS metagenome assembly LUMW01 (sample SAMN03860302, study PRJNA289734) | marine metagenome | biome: seawater column; feature: ocean; material: water; isolation source: Red Sea water column Station 192 - depth 500m | place: Saudi Arabia: Red Sea | collected 2011-10-15 | depth 500 m
CCCGGAGTATCAAGAAAAGTAATTGTCGATTTATCAACCTTAACTGAATAAGCTCCAATATGTTGTGTGATTCCTCCTGCCTCTGCATCAGTAACTTTCGTCTTTCTAATCATATCGAGCAATGTCGTTTTCCCATGATCGACATGCCCCATAACAGTTATAATAGGGTTTCTGTGAGGAAGGTCTGACTTTGGCTTTGATGTCTCAGGTCCTAAAACTTCTGTTTCATCAAATGCTTTATTTTCAGCACGGTAATCATATAAATTTGCAATTTCATTGGCCAAATAAAGACCTATTTCATCATCTTTTTTAACCAAAAGATTTAATTCCAAACACTTATTTTTAAAACTTTCAAACTTCTGGCTTAATTTTTGAGCAAGGTCAGCAGCCGTAACCGAACCAAAAATAGAAACAACACGCTTTGAATCTTTAACTTCGGTAATTTCTGTTTGTTTAGCATCTGAACCAGAATAAGTTTTCTTTCTTTTAATAGGTGTATAAATCGTTCTGCCCATTACAGATGAAGCAAGCTTCATCTCTTCATCAGCTCTAATCTGAGTCATATCTTTAGCTTTACCGGCAGCTCCTTTCTTACTTACCATTGCAGCCAAGTCACCCATACGCTTTTTATTTGCTCCACCTTTATCTGTTGCCGAAGGATCTACTTTAGCAGGCTTTTTAGGAGCATTCTTCTCATACGCAGCAGGACTATCACCATTCTGCTTTTGAGGACTATCTGATGTTTCTTCTTCAGCTTTCTGTTCAGGAACATACACTGGTGTAAATGCATGCATTTTTTCCTTAAAAACTTCCTTTTTAGAATTCGTTTCAGAATCAGCCGTATCTGAAGATTTTTTAACAGACTTTTTCTTACGTAAAACTTTTTTGACAACTTTTGGCTTATCAGCCTGATCTTCTGCTTGCTTTGCGGGCTCAGCTTTAGTCTCAGCTTTTTCTGAAGCCGACTTAGCCTCAGACTTAGCTTTAACTGGAGAAGCTTTCTCATTATCTTCTTCTTCGCTTTTAGTCGAACTTGCAGATTTTTTTATAACTTTTTTTACAACCTTCTTTTTTGTTGCTTTTTTCTGAGTTCCTTCATCATTTGAACCAAAAGCTTCCATAGCTTTTTTGACTTCATCATCTTTAAGCGTCACCATATGGTTACGAACATTCATCCCCATATCTTTAAGTTTTTCAACTAGGTCTATTGCCCCAATTCCAATTTCATTGGCAAGTTCAAATACTTTTTTAGGCATCTATAATCTCCAAATTATTTTAGTTTAAATGCAGCTAACTCTTCTCTTAGTCTTCTTTCTGCATCAGAGAACTTTTCACTATCATCATCTTCACCTGAAGAGTCTGAGCTATCTTTTATCATTCCCATTCTTGTTGAAGGTACAGCTGAAGCTGAAATAATTTCTGCTTCTTCATCTGTCTCATTGGCAATTTCAGGATTTTCAATGGCTGTACTCGCCTCAGCAATAAGCGCCTGAGCATCCTCTAAAGTTCCTTCCAAGATTTTTTGAACATCCTCTGGCTCACTCGCACTCAAATCAACAATTGACATAAAGCCTGACTGGACAAGAACCTGTGCAGAAGGCTCATTAAGTTTCTCTAGTTGTAGTAAATTCTCAACAGCGAGCTTAACTTTTTCCTGCAACTTAATCTTAGAAATAATATTAACCTTCCAACCAGTTAGCATTGCTGCTAATCTTACGTTTTGGCCTCGTCTTCCTATGGCCAAAGACAACTGATCTTCTTCAACAATAACGTCTAACGTATGTTCTTCGTGGTTCACATTAATAGATGTGATCTCTGATGGAGCGAGAGCATTTCTAACAAAAATCTCAACTTCATCATGCCACTTAACAATATCAATCTTTTCACCCTGTAACTCATTCACTATATTTTGAACACGTGAACCTTTCATCCCAACACATGCTCCAACAGGATCAATATCTCTATCACTTGTAAAAACAGCAATCTTTGCTCTATGCCCAGGCTCACGAGCAGCTGCCTTTATTTCAATCGTTCCATCTTGAATCTCAGGAACTTCAATTTCAAAAAGCTTAACAAGAAACATAGGAGAAGTTCGAGAAAGTCGAATTTCAGGACCTCTGTTTGTCATCACAACTTCTGAAAGATAAGCTTGGACCCTATCTCCTGGCTTAAACGTTTCACCATAAATAATTTCTTTACGAGTGAGTATCGCATCAGCTTTACCGAGGTCTAATATAACATTTCCTCTTTCGTATCTTCTGACGATACCTGTAACAAGGTCACCTTCACGGTGTTTAAACTCTGAAAATAGAATTTCTCTTTCAGCATCTCTTACTTTTTGAAAGATAATCTGCTTTGCTGTTTGAATATCAACACGAGAAAACCTTGGGTCTTCAATTTTAATCCCCAGTTGGTCTCCCACTTCACAGTCTTCATCTAATTCTTTAGCTGAATTATAGTTAATTTCAACAATTGGATCTTTAACCGCATCAACGACATTTTTGTATTGAAATATTTCAATTTCACCATCATCTTCATTATATCTGGCTTCATATTCCCCCTGGATACCAAACTTCTTTCTCGCTGTAACCAAAAAAGCTTGCTCGATTGCACCAACAACAATCTCTTTTTTTATACCACGATCCTTACCTAGCAATTCAATTACTTTACCAATTTCTGAAAAGTTCACTTTATCTTCTCCTTAACCGTCAAGGTCTGGGTCTAAACTCGCTTTTTTTATTTGATCAAAGCTAATGCCAAGACTCGCGCCTTCATAATCTATATTTATTTTTACATCATCTACAAAAGTTAATTTTCCTCTCATTTTTTTTGTTTTATGAGCTTTTACAGGGAGAGAGGACTTCTGCTGCTCATTAAGATCTCGGCTTAAACTCACTAAAATCGTTTCACCTATAACATCATCAAAATGCTTTTTTGTTTTTAAGGCCCTATAAACTCCAGGAGAAGAGACCTCCAGCACAAAGTCACTTGGGATCCACTCCTCTGTTTCACAATAAGGAGTAAAAGCCCGATCAACCTTTATGCAATCTTCAATCACCGCCGACTTTGTCTTGGGATCCATAATAAAGATTCTTAGAGTTGAAGAACCTTTAATATAATCTAGATCATATAACTCATATCCAAGCTCTTCTACAATTTTAAGAGCAAGCTCGTATAAGCGTAGCTCAATCCCAGTCCTATCTTTGGTTAATTGCATAAACAAAGCCTTAATAAAAAAAATGGGTGGAAATCATTAAATCCACCCACTCTGTAGTAAAACAACAATAACAGATTGAATTCATATCAATTTTTTAACATTTTGACAAGTTTATTCAAGTGATAATGCGCAGATAAAGTCCAATTCCATAGCAAAAGCATCATCGCCACTGGAATAAAAATGCTTCTTACGAGTTAAAATTTGAAAGCCCAATTTTTTATAAAGCTCTATTGCTGCAGTGTTCCGTGCATTTACTTCTAAAAAGCATGAATTCATTCCAAAAGTCTGCAATTGAGTCAAACTCTCTTTAAGGCCATACTCCCCAAGATGATGTCTTCTCCAACTGGGCTTGATCATTATTTTTAAAAGATGGGCCTGTTTAGCAAAATGATCGATTCCAAACAAAGCAAAGCCTACGAGTTCAAGATGAATCCTGAAAATATAAAGTTTACTTAAATTTTTGCCTATATAATCTTGCCAGTACGCATAATCCCAAGGGGTGGGAAAAAACTTATTATCTAAAGCCATAACTTGCTCAAAGTCAGGGCCTTCATCTTGCCATTCACTTACTCTAAAAAATTCTTTTTTCACCAATAAACTTCTTCTGAGACTTGTTTATCAATAGAATCAATAAGATTTCTAGCTGAGGAGACGGCTTTTAACATATCTCTTTGAGCAACAGACTCAAAATTTTCGGCAGGTAAAAAACGTTTTCTTAAAAATTTTTCCATTTTTAAGATCTCTAGATAATACTTATGTAATTTGTGTTCAGTCTGAAAAATGTCTTGCGCGCACTTGGTCTTTTTTGCTTTAAAAATTAAATAACGACTTATCTCATCAATAGACTTAATATTTTGAGATTCTGTATAAACGAGTAATTTTCCAAACTTCAATAAACTTTCAAAATATTTTTTTTGATTATCAGAAAAATTTTTTCCTTTTTCATAACTAAGATAAGGTTCATTTTTACTTAAAAACATTCCCGAAAAAACTTTCCACACCAGAGAATCATTATAAACACAATGAAATTGTCTCATACTCACAAAATAACCTTTTAACTCGGTAACAGAGTAGACTTCTTGAGAGACTTTAAAAACAAATTTGTCATTTATATTGACTTCACTCTGAGCAAAGCAAGACACTGAAACGACTAATAATAACTTTAATAAGATATTCATAGATGAAAACGACCTTACACAGGTGAATTCATTTCAACATTTCCAATAACCTTACGGCTATATGTATCAACTTCTTTATGAAAACGTGCATTGACACGAGGATTAAATGTGTATCCATCCTTTCCTCTTAAAATATACTTACGATTTGCCCCCTTAGGCTCAATAAGCTTTCTAAGACGTGAAATTGAGGTGTATATAAGTTTGTCATGAATAAGCGGATTGTATTCATCTTTCCAGATTGATTTAGCCAAGTCTTCTTTATTATAAGATTGGCCAGGATTCTTGGCGGATTAGCGGAATTCTTTGCAATTTTAAAATAAAGTAAAGCTTGGTTAAACTCTCCAGACTTCTTAGCGACAATACCTTTTCCTAAAAGTATATAACCAAACAAATTCCAACAATTTTTTTGTTGTAAATATTGAATCGCTGAATCGTATGACTGATTAGCCTCTGAATACTTTCCAAGTTCCTTATAAATATTTCCATAAAGTAAATACATACTACCTTTAAGATAGCCTTTCTTTAAAATATTTAATAATTCTTTTAATTGATGCAAATAATTTAATGCCTCTGAAAAACGGCCTAAGTTATATGTTGCACTTGCAATAGCAAAGAGTCCTTTGGCCATAAGCTCTGGTTCATTTTCTTTTTGAGCTTTTTGATAAGACAAATTAAAATTATCAAAGGCATCATTAAAGTCACCTTTATATGTTGAAACCATACCGGCATTATAAAAATAATGTCCATTAAGTGAGCCTAAGTCTTTTTGAAAAGTCTCAACTAATTGTTCAGCTTTTGAAATATACTCTTGAGCTTCAACCTCACGAAGCATTTCTGAATAAATTCTAATTAAAAATCCATAACACTTAAACATTGCAAAGGCATCTCGCGGGTAAGTTGTTTTTTCAAGGGTTTTTAAAAAGAATTGTTCTGCACTAATAAAATCCGCTTTATCATAATAAACTTTAGCAAGCCGATAGTATCCCTCTCCGATTACTTTGGAATCACTCGAATCTTTCATTTCATCTTCTTGCATAACCATGGTCTTGGCCATGTAAGCTGAGTGAACTGAGTCTTTTTCGTTTAAGTCTTTTGATTGATTTGTATTTTCCATATTCTTTCTCCGGCTAAAACTTACATCAAAGAAAAGAGGATGTAAAATGGCTAAAAGCCTGTTTTTACTAGGTTCTTGATTTTTTATTGAATTTCTTTCTTACACTGACTTTTCATATTTAACAATATCAATTATTTAGGGGACGGCATAAGGCATATTTTTATTTTGATGTATTTTTCATTTAGTTTAATACTTCCTAACTGATTGATAAAGCGTCTTAATCCTGTTAAATTGAGCTCTTAAAAATAACCCAATTCTAAGGTAGGTAAAAAAATGGGTAAATACGATTTGGATACACTAAGACATTCAACTGCTCACCTTATGGCCCAAGCCATTCAAGAGTTGTATCCAACAGAAACCGTAAAATTAGGCATAGGTCCAACGATCGAAAATGGTTTTTATTATGATATCGACCTGAAAACTCGTATTCAAGATGAAGATCTAAAAAATATTGAAAAGAAGATGAAAGAAATCATCAAGCGTGGTGACAAAATCACCCGTCATGAGGTTGCACGTGAAGAAGCTTTAAAAATTTTTGCTGAGCGAGGACAAGAATATAAAATAGAACTTATTAATGATCTCCCTGAAAGCGAAGTTATTTCATACTATACTCAAGGGGAGCATTTTATTGATCTTTGTAGAGGTCCTCATGTTGAAACTACAAAGGAGCTCAACTTCAACTTTAAACTTCTCCATACGGCCGGAGCTTATTGGCGTGGTGATGAAAAAAGACCCATGTTACAAAGAATCTATGCTGCTTGTTTTGATTCCAAAGAACAATTAAAGGAACATCTAAACTTTTTAGAAGAAGCAAAAAAAAGAGATCACAGAAAACTAGGGAAAGAATTAGATCTCTTTCTTTTTGATCCAGCTGCGCCTGGTTCTCCATTTTTTGAACCTAAAGGAACAATTATTTATAATGAACTGGTTGAGTTCATGCGAAGGATCTATCAAAGATTTGACTATAAAGAAGTCATAACCCCTCAAGTTTTAGATGTTAATTTATGGAAAACATCGGGTCATTACGAAAACTATTCTGACGATATGTTTTTTACTGAAGATGATCACAAAGAAATGGCCGTAAAGCCCATGAATTGCCCTTGTCATATGTTAATGTATAAACACAAACAATATTCTTATAGAGATTTGCCTTTACGTTTTGCAGACTTTGGACGTCTTCATAGAAATGAAAGAAGCGGTACTCTTGCAGGTTTAACAAGAGTCAGAACTTTTTGCCAAGATGATGCCCACGTTTTTATCGATAAAAATGAAATCCAAGAAGAAATCTCAAAGCTGCTCAAGATGTTTGATATTTGCTACAAGCACTTTGGATTTAAAAATATCAAAATTGGTCTTTCAACTCGTCCAGAAAAAAAAGTTGGAGCAGATGAAGATTGGGATATTGCTGAAAAAGCACTTAAACAGGCCCTTGATAATTCTGAATATGACTACCATATCAATGTAGGAGATGGAGCGTTTTATGGGCCAAAGATTGATGTCCAAATATCAGATGCAATTGGAAGATTTTATCAACTTGGAACTGTTCAGTTAGATTTTCAGCTGCCTGAGAGATTTGATTTAAAATTCAAAAACAAAGAAGGAATTGAAGAAAGACCAGTTGTCCTTCACAGGGCCTTGCTTGGTTCTTTAGAAAGATTCTTTGGTGTCTATCTCGAACATTGCGCAGGGGTTTTTCCTTTCTGGCTTGCTCCTGAACAAATAGTTATTGTTCCAGTCAACAACGAAGCTCATGCTGAATATGCTTTAAAAGTTGAAAAACTTCTTAAAAAACTTAACGTTCGTTGTAGAACAGATCTATCTAATGAGACTTTAGGAAAAAAAACAAGAACGATTCAAAAGTCAAAAGTTCCTTTTATGCTCGTTCTAGGGGATAAAGAAGTTGAGGCTCAAACTGTGGCCATGAGAGCTTATGGTTCTAAAATAACAAATTCACTCTCTTTGAAAGAATTAGAAAGTCATGTCACAAAACTTAATGAAGAGAAGATTCCAGCAAAACTCAGAGAAGATATATGAAAAATATTTTACTCATTAAAGGTGGTGGAAGTACAGAACATGAAATTTCATTAATATCAGCTCAATACATTAAAGGTCAAATTAACAGCAATGACTTTCATGTGATCGATGTTGAAATTGACAAAGATTTCACTTGGAGACACCAAGGAGAAATTTGTCAGCTTAATTTTGATAGAACTTTACAGACCACTCATAAAAAAATAAAAATAGATATTGCGATCCCTTGTATCCATGGTTTTCCAGGAGAAACAGGTGATATCCAATCCTTTTTTGAGCTCATAAAACTTCCTTATCTTGGTTGCAATCCGGAGACAAATACTTTGTGTTTTAACAAACTTGCCACTAAAGTATGGCTTGAAAAAGTTGGAGTACCGACTTCCCCTTTTATGCAACTTAATAACGTCAAAGATGAATCCCTGCAAACAGCAGAAACTTTTTTAAAAGAACACCAAGTTGTTTATGTTAAGGCCACAAATCAAGGTAGCTCTGTCGGTTGCTATCGCTGCCAAACAACACAAGAACTCAAGCAAGCTTGCAAAGAAGCTTTTGAATACTCTCCTTTTGTTATCATAGAAAAAGAGATTAAAGGAAGAGAGGTAGAAGTCTCAGCCTTTGAATATGAGAATAAACTTCATATTACTTTACCTGGGGAGATTGAATGTCCTTCCCAATTTTATTCTTATGAAGAAAAATACAATAAAAACTCAGAAACAAAAACCCATGTAGAGGCCCCCAACCTCAACCAAGAAGTCTTACAAAAGATAAATAAATATGCTTTTAGGGCCTGTCAAAGCTTAAAAGTTAGGCACTTATCTCGCCTAGACTTCTTTGTCACAGAAAGTGATGAGGTCATTTTAAATGAAATCAATACATTCCCCGGACATACAAAAATATCTATGTTTCCCATGATGATGGAAAATTATGGAGTTAAATTCTCTGACTTCATTAATTCAAATTTGAAATCTCTGACTTAAACCAAGATTTAAGGTATAATAAGTTATGGATTTCAATAGCTTAAATACTTTACAAAGAAACCGACTGAATTTAAAACTTAAACCTATATTTGTAGGACAATTATTTATTATTGAATCTCTAAACCATCCTGCCTTTTATTACAATCAAAAAGAATTCGAATTGATTCTCCATCCAGAAGAAGGAATCACTTCTGACTTTATAACTGATTATGCAAAATCTTTTTCTTCTGAAATTTTTATTTACGAAGAGGACTATCAAGAAATTAATCTCAAACTCAAAGAAGAGCTAACAAAACTCACTCGCTCTTTATCTATTGGTGATGTCAGAAAAAATGCAATAAAACACACCAACTTTCTTTCCATGCAAATGGATACTTTATACAAAGATCCCTTCAATGATGAGCTCTTAACCAATCAATTTCAAAACACTAAAAACCTAAGCAACCTCCTTACTAAACACAAAGATATTCATAAGCCTATATACCAAAATATTATCCAATCTCGTTATCACTATACATACAAACAACCTCTTTTATCATCCATCCTACTTTTAAGCTTTATTCAAAGTCTAAAACTTTTTAATGAAAAAGAAATTGAAGGAATTTTTTTAACAAGTTATTTTAAAGATATCGGCATGAGCTTTATTCCAAGAGAAAAGTTCGAAGAAGCACATCTAAGTGATTTTGATAAGCAACTCTTTGCTAATCATGCCCAAAACTCAATGGAAATTCTTGAAGGTAGAGTTCCTTTATCTTTAAATCAGTTAAACTTGATAAAAAACCATCACTACCTCAATTATAAAATTCAGGCCTTAGTCACTAATAAACAAGTTCCACATATGGATGAATACCTTACTGGAATTGAGTCTGTACTTCTTAGTAGTATTGATATTCTCGTGGCGATGACAACTGACAGGCCTTATCGAAAAGCTGTAAGTTCTTTTAAAGCTCTCGAACTTCTTAAACATGTTATTTCTGACGAGTATCCTCAAGAGTATAAAGCTCTGGTTTTATTTCTCAAGAACTTTTTAATGAAATAAAATTTTCCTTTCCAAATGGTTTAAATTATTTAAAAATATTAGAAAAGCACAGGATTGCTTTTAATTATTTTGCTATTTATTCTAAGGAGGGAATATATGGCCTTACAACAAGAAGTAAGTCCCCTAACAGGTATTATTGCTGAAGATGCAGTTGTTATTGACTTTGGAGAACATGAAGGAAAATCAGTTCTAGAAATCGCTGACACTTGTCCTGACTATTATCAGTACTTAATTGAACAAAGAGAAGACGGTAATTTTTCAATCAGAAGAACTAAAGATAAAATCTTTCGTCTTTACGTTCACAATCAAAAACTACATTAAATGAATTTATTATTAATAGGAGTCACTGGTATCCTAGGTGTTTACACTAGATACTTTATTGACTCCTATTTTTTAAACAAAAGCTATATCACTGGAACATTAATTGTGAACACTCTGGGTTGTATAGTTGCAGGGACTTTAATGGCCTTATTACAACAAAAGTCTCAATCTCAACAATTATACAAAATCATCATCATCGGTTTTTGTGGTGGTTTAACAACATTTTCAGCATTTATTCTTCAAGGTTTCAATCTTATTCACGAAGGAGAAAAAATAAAGACTATGGCCTACTTGATTGGCTCACCATTACTAGGTCTTATCTCTTTAGCCTTTGCCTATTATATGACTAATACTTTTTTCCTATCTAATTTAAAGTAATTTTAGATAGTTAGGAATTATTACTTTGCGTTGCAAAACACGAACGATCGTGCTATATTTAACATATGACAACAAGTCCTAATAAAAAAGAAGCTATATTAAAAACAGCGCTAGACTTGACCAGCAAGTTTGGACTGGAAAGTCTTTCTATTGGTGGTTTGGCCAAATCGGTAGGAATGAGCAAAAGCGGATTATTTGGACATTTTAAGTCCAAAGAAAAACTTCAAATTATGGTCATGGATTACGCCGCAGAAAATTTCACCAAACAAGTTTTTGTACCAGCTCTTAAAGCCCCTAGAGGATTACCTCGATTAGATGCAATGATGCAAAACTGGAGAGAATGGTCCAATACTTACCTTGCCGGAGGTTGCCCTTTGCTCTCATCAATAATTGAGTTTGATGATAGACCAGGTAAAATCCAACAACATATAAAAAAACTTCAGTCCCAAATGATTTCTACTTTTGAGAAAACAATTTCTCTCGCTGTTAAAGAAGGACATCTCCAAAAAGATTCTAATATCTCGCAACTCGCATATGAACTGTATTCCAATATGATTGGATTTCATATTTATTCTAGGCTACTAAATGATGAAAAATCTTATGAGCGTTTTTACCATTTTTATCAAAAGATTTTTCATAACAATAACAAATAAAAAATCTATCTAGGAGGTAGAATATGAGCATCACACTCAAAGTTATTGACCTAATTGACAAAATGAAAATTCAAAATTTTTTTGTAGAAAAAGGTAATAGGACTTATTTTACTCCGATTCAAATAAAATTTGACCAACAAAAATTTGAAGAAATTTCTGATCGGTTATTCAGAGTCAAAGGCAAACCCTACAAAATAAGTGAACTTGAAAAAAGTTTAATAAAAGACTTAGATTACTGATTTGACCTTTTTAATCGTTCCAAATGAGCCTTTATATTGGCCCTTGCATAACGATGCAAATTTTGGGGAAGATTAAAATAAAGGACATGAAGTATTTCGTCTAAACTTTTTCCTTTTTCGGATAGTTCCTTCACTTGTTGTTCTCTAAGTAGACGATGATCAAGAGTTTTTTGGAGAATATTGACTCCTCCCATCGCTATTCCATGTGAAGGGATCACACAATCTGGATTCATTTGTATAACTTTTTTAAGACTGTCTAAATACTTAGTCATATCACCTTCTTCACCTCCAACAACAACTGTTCCAATCCCCTGAAAAAGATCACCAACAATAAACCAGCGTAATGACTGTGGCGCCAAGCCAAAATGCCCCTCATCATGACCAGGAATGGCGTAAGCCTTAACTTCTTCGCCTTGCCAGTAATTGATCACTTTTTCTTCGTGTAAAAAGTTAATTTCAACAGAACCAAAATAATCCTCTCCCGCTTTTTTCCTAATTCGTTTAAAACTATCTTCTGAAATTAAAATATTAACCTTCAAGGTTTGAGCGATAAGTGGAGAAAACTGATGATGATCAAAATGGTGATGAGTAATCATAATATTTTTAATTTTAAACCCTTTAATAGCATCTAAATAGGCTTCCAATTCGTCTGTATTTTTAGGAGAAGGATCAACTAAAGTCATTGCACTATCCCCAAAAAGAAAACTATTCGTTCTTTGGGCAGGAGGAACTGTATTTGATTTTGGCATAACTTGCTTTAATCCCCCTAGTGGAGAAATATAAGGTACCTTATCCAGAGGTCGACTATCAAAATCGAAATAAGATTCATTTTTTTGATTTAAACGCCCAAGAATTTTTTTTATAGGCTCTATCATTAACCTCATTCCTGACTCATATTCATATAAAATTTCTTCCGGCTCTTTCCAACCGAACTCCATTGCCTCTGTTTCATCCACAACAAAATGAGGAATAGAGTCTAAATCAACCAAAAAGAAATATGTTTCAAACTGAAGAGGGTTAAAGGCAGGAGAACTTGCTTTAGCGATCATTCGGCATTGATTGGAGAAGTTTTCACCTAAAAGTACTTGTAAGTCTACACCTAGCTCCTCTTTTGCTTCTCTTTTTAATGTGTTCAATAATGTATTACGAAAATCAGAGACTGAATCTTGTTGATCGACCTTTCCCCCAGGGAAAGCCGTATATCCAGGAAAAGCTTTTAAATAATTTTGTCGAACAATATAAAATATTTTATCGTTGTATCTTAAAATAAGAGAGACGGCTTTTTTCATGTCACGATCATAACAAGGAATTTCAAAGAAAGAAATTAAAGATATATGACCCCTTTTAAAAAAGGGGTCATAAACCTTAGAATTATAAAAAATTATCCAAGTAAACTTAAAGCGTTTTGCCCTTGTGCATTCGCTTGAGCTAGGACTGAAGTTCCTGCAGCATTAATAATATTATTTCTCGCATTATCCGCAGCAGCCTTTGCATAATCAACATCTCTTATCCGCGAGTTAGCGGCACTTAAATTCTCGTTTGAGATCTCTAAATTATTACTCGTTGAAATTAATCTATTCTGAATTGCCCCTAAAGAAGCTCTCTGTCCAGATACTTTCTCAATAGCGTCATCGATAATAGAAAGTGATGATTGTGCTCCCTCTTTAGAGCTTACACCAATGTCTGAAATCCCTAAACTTTCTAATTTTGCATTTTGAAGACTTGTGTCATATGAAATTCTATCTTGAAAGTCATTATTATTAACTCCAATTTGAAAGTCCAATAAACCTCCTTCACCTGACAACTGCTTTAAATTCTGATACTCCATATCAGTAAAAGACCTCTCAGTATTACCTACAGTATCTGAAGAAGCCTGAATTGAAAGCTCTCTAAGACGAGTTAAGATATTTGAAACCTCATCGAGTCCTCCTTCAGCTGTTTGCACCATTGAAATACCATCATTGGCATTTCGATTGGCCTGAGAGTTTGACTTAATCCTTGCTTTTAGCTTCTCGCTAATAGCAAGTCCTGCAGCATCATCTGCAGCTTTAGTAATCCTTGTTCCTGAAGACATCTTTGCAAGCGTGTTTTCAGTTTCTCTATTACTCTTGGAAAGAGACCTTTGAGCAGAAAGAGATGAAATGTTTGTGTTAATACGGAAACCCATACTACCTCCTTGTTTTATGTCATTCCTTTCTGGAACTCTATTTCAACCCATGAGATAGATAAGCCTTATGCTTGAACTTTTTAGTTAAATATAAAAAGACCAACTGAAGTCCTTTATTAACTTATCGAAGTTCAAGAAAAAAACTTTATAACCAAATTTTATTTTTAAAGAAAATTCGTTGAAAAATCTCCTAACCGACCTCATATGGATGACCACTTTTCAACTAAATAATTTACTTTCTTTTAATTACTTATGAGTATCTTGAACTTTCAACCTCATATTCGCGTGCT
>LUMW01000904.1_pt1 | contig 13593 bp, 13 predicted proteins | sample 729761 | NCBI WGS metagenome assembly LUMW01 (sample SAMN03860302, study PRJNA289734) | marine metagenome | biome: seawater column; feature: ocean; material: water; isolation source: Red Sea water column Station 192 - depth 500m | place: Saudi Arabia: Red Sea | collected 2011-10-15 | depth 500 m
GTCCCAGATTAAAAGGGTGGTCATCCATATCTTCTACTCCATGGTCGCCCCAATTAACTTCAGCAACAATATGATAAACTAAAAGTTCAATCGATTATTTTAACTAATCCAAATAATATTCCAGCTAATAATTCTGGTATGGCCGATCTTATTGTCTCTGTGAAGGCCATTAATAGCAGCTATAATCATCCTTCAATACGCCTTTCATTAGAAGTTACCCTAAATGCTGCTGGAAATGCAGTCAGTTGTGGAGCAGGTGCTGGAGACTGGACAAATATGCCATCAGACTCTCATTGTGGAGTTTTTATGCAAACAGGAGGAGTCATACGTTTTCAAAAAGAATGTCTAGGACATAACCCACGAAGCTCATGTCCAGCAGGATTTACAAGAGCTGACCTTGGCTATTTCGAAGCAGGTGGAGGGGCGAGAAAATATGCTACCTGTATCAAAGATTAACTATATCTTTATAAAGTAAATTATCGAGCTCGCTCAAAGTAATTTTGGTTTTTCACAATACTCTAGAAAAAATTTTTCTGAAACACTGTCTTTCCAAATAAATACTCTAAAGCAAGTCTTTGTTTAGTATGATGACTCCCTCCATACAACACCAAGATATTTTCATATTTCTCAGATTTTTCTCTAATTAGGTTAACAATAAATTTATCTCTATAAAGAGAAATATGATGAGACATTTTTTGTGTAAACATAGAGTTTTTTAAATTAAAAGGAGCTACTTCATACGTAGTTACATTCTGGATGCTAAATTTTGTTTTTTGATTTTTAAAGTACCACTCTAAAAAATCTGTAAAAATTAATTTACTCTTTAATTGTAATCTTTTAGAAATTATTTTTAAATATTTCCCAAGTTGTTTTTGATAATCTTTCTTGAGCCGCTCTTGTCTTTTAAGTTGAGGTATTTGTCTTAGTAAATAAAAATACCCTAAATCTTCTTCACTATAACCAAGACTAATAATATACTCTAGTATTTGCATATCTGAAGGCTCACCCCCAATATAAGGAGCCTTATTTGTTTTTAAATTAAGCCAAACTAGATAGGCTGCTTCCATGCAGTTAGAAAACTTCACTTTACTGCAATTTTTAGAATAATCAGTAAAAAAGGAAGGAGATTCTCCTTCTTCATATGAAAAGGGTTCAACAATAATCAAATCAACTTTCCCCTTATTTATTTCCCCCCCTATAGTTTTAAACGTCGCGCTCCTCACATCATTTACATGGTTAGCAGCAATAAATCGAAGTTTAAAACCATCCTTCTGATAATGGGCAACATAAGGGTAATTATATGGCTCTTCTTCTTGCAGCTCTTTAGTCCATGGACGAATCAAGTTATCGGTTTTGCTTTTCGCTGTTGAGCAAGAGATAAAGGTAAAAAAAATAATTATATAGAGTAAACTATTCACATTGATATATTAATGAAAAAACGAGAGGAGCTTCTCTTTTAACTATCCACCGCTTCACTTAAGATCAATGCTAAAATACCATCCGAGCTTTCTTCACAAGTCATCTGCTTATCTCCATCATAGATAAACACTTGATCTTTATCAAAAATCGCATTTAATTTAAAAAGATCAATCTCTATCGCATAAGAATTGTTATCACTTGAAATTATTTTTAGAATGCTTTTCCTTTCCAAGAAGCCATAACCATAGCGATGATATCGAGTGTATAGCTTTGAGTCTAGCTCATAAAGTGCAAAAGAAGAGCCTTTATACAATGCTGGAAAGTCAGGATCAGACAACGGTGTTTCTTGCTTGCACACAGCAATTAATTTAGCAAATTTAAAGTCAACTTCTGCATGAGAGTTAAATGAAATCGCTAAAAGTGTTGGTAAGAAAAGTAAATGGAAAAGTTTCTTCATCCTTCCTCCGCAGCCTAGAATCAAATTCGTAAGGGCCTTCTTAAAACTGTTTATATTAAAATTCATTGCTTTAATAAGACATAACAATAGCAGAAATTGAAGCGCGCGCATTTAAAACAAACCAAACTTGAAAAGTTTACATGTAAAATTCTTAGAGATTTTGAACTTAGAACCAAGATATCAAATATGTGCTCTAAAGTGACAATTAAGTTAATTTGATATATTAACTCCTGATGAAATACACTGATAAAAAAGATGATATCGATCCAAAGTCACTGCTCTATCTTTATGAGTCTGTTGGGTGGAATAAAGAAAAATATAGAACTCTAGAAAAGAACAAAAAGATGCTTTCATTATCCTCTTATGTCGTTGGAGTTATTAATGAAGGTGCTTTGATTGGTTTTGGTCGAGTTTTATCTGATTCTTATACGGGGCAAATTCTTGATCTTATAGTGGCGCCTCAATTTCGTAGACAAGGTTTGGCGAAGAATATAATGAAAATGCTAGTAAGCTACGTTCAAAGAGAGAAGCTAATTGGCACGATACTTATCGATGGAAGTGGTTTTGGAGATTTTTATGAAGAATTTGGATTTGTTGCTGCCAACACTAAGACTGATAGATTGATGTATTTAGAGTTATGAAATTATTAGAATTTAATGAATATAAAGAAAAGACTGATCAAATATTTAATGATGTTAAAAAAAAATTGAGAGATCTTCTACCTGAAGCCAGATTAGAACATATTGGTTCATCAGCTATACATGGTGCAATATCAAAGGGTGATCTAGATATTTTTGTAGGTGTTGATATCAAAGATCACGAATCTTCATTTCATAAACTGAAATCCATCGGGTTTAAGGAAAAACCAGACACTCTGAGAACGCATGAGCTCTGTATGCTTGAAACCGAGAAATACAACTTTGATGTTGCAATTCAACTGGTCGCAAATGGTTCGAATTTTGAAAACTTTATTAAGTTTAGAGATATGTTAAAAAATGATCCACTCCTTCTTAAAGAGTATAATCAACTTAAGAAAAAAACCTTTAATAAGGGTCAAGATGCATACAGAAAAGCTAAGTCAGAATTTATTAGTAAGGTTTTGCTATCTAAAAACTAGGGGAAATATGAATTCTTGGAATAAAAATTTTGATAAATTAATAGGTAAGTCTACAAAACATCAGGACTCATCAGAATTTAATAAAGAGCCTAAAGATGCAATCAAGGTGATTGACTCAGATATTGGACGAAATGTTGGATTTAATCGTCTTGCTATACACCATATAATTCTTCCAGCTTATTGCCGAACATCTTTCCCTCATGCTAAAAGCCTTGAGGAGGAATTTATTTTTATTTTAAAAGGAAGCCCTGATCTTTGGATAAATGGTTATATTCAAAATTTGAAAGAGGGTCATGCCGTAGGTTTTCCTGCTGGTACTGGGGTTGCACATACATTTATTAATAATAGTTCTGGCTTTGGTTCGCATAATGGATTGCCAGGTGCTGTTAATAAAAATGATCTAGTAAAACAGCAACCAAACTGTGTGCTTTATTGCCCTAAGGAGGAGGGTGGTAAAACATTTCATTATCCAGGAAATAATGAAACCTTTGGTGAGGGGTTTCGTATAACCAATAAGATTGGTTTAAAGGAACTTGGGATATGGTTTGAACACTTACCACCGGGGCGACGAAGTTCATTTCCTCATGCGCATACGCACGAAGAAGAGTTTGTTTATGTTCTCAAAGGTCGACTTACAGTGTGGATGGATGGTTTTTCAAAAGAAATTGGATCAAATGAATTTGCAGCATTTCCATCTAATACTGGAATTGCACACACAGTTATCAATAATACCAATGAAGATATTATTTACCTCTGCATTGGAGAGACCCAAGAGTTTCCAGATGAGAAGATCACATACCCTTTGAACCCATTGAGAAATAAAGAGTGCGAGAGAAAGGGTTGGCTTTGGGCCAATCCCCCTCAGTCAATAATGGGCCCTCATTCAGGTCATTCAAACTCTCAATTTGAAAATCACCTTGAATTAAGGTTATGTTCGGAGGCAGATGTTCAAGAAGTGCTGTCAATTTTTAAGAAATCGCCAACATACTTTGAAAAGGTTGATGGCTGTTCTCCAGCAGAAAAAACAGCTCGACATGCGATAGTTGATGGCCCTAAAAATACAAATGAAATGTATTTTAATGAGTTTCTGATTATTCAGAGAAATGAGCAACCTATTGGAGTGGTTGATCTGCACGCAAATCACCCGGAGATTGGAATTTGTTATATTGGACTTTTGTTAATTGATGAAGAGCTTTTTGGTCAGGGAATTGGCACTCAATGCTATAACTTCATTGAAGACTACATTTTGCGATCCTATGAATGTAAGCAAATCCGACTGGGTATTTCAGCTGAGAATAATGTATCAGGATTTTGGGTAAAAATGGGTTTCAAGCCTAGTGGTAAGAGTTATGAGTGGAAAGGCGAAAACAAAATAACCAATGTGAGAGAGTTTGATAAAATCTTATAGTATATAATATTTTGTTTATAGCAGGATTTATGTAGTTCCTGTAGTTTAAAATATGGAGTACAAATGAAAAAGAATTTTTGGCACAAAACCATGTATGACCATTATTATGCAGATAGCACTTTAAATAGTGAGGACTTAAGGTCGCAGGCAAAATATGAAGTAAGCTTTATTAAAAAGACTCTCGCGTTGCCAAAACAAAGTATAATTTTAGATGTTCCATGTGGCACAGGAAGACATTCATATTTATTTGCTAAGCATGGTTTTAAAGTCACAGGAGTCGATATTTCAGAGTCTTGTATTGAGATTGCTAAAAAACAATGGAGTCATGATAATTGTACTTATCAGGTTGGAGACATGTCCAATTTAAATGATTTCTACGGCCAATATGATGTTGTGCTAAATTTATTCACTAGTTTTGGTTATTTCAATACAGATACCCAAAACAAAAAAGTATTAAAAGAATTTTATAATACATTAAAGCCAGGGGGAAAGCTGGTTATACACTTAATAAATAGAGATTGGCTCTTAAATGTGTATCGAGAAAATGACTGGTGTGAAACAAAAGATAAGTATATTTTGAACAAACGATCATATAATTCTAAAAATCACTATAATGAAGCTTGGATGACTGTTGTTGATAAAAAAACCAAAGAAGAAAAAAATTATTATCATAAATGTAGGCTCTACTCTAAAGGTGAAATGGTCAGTCTATTAAAAGACGTTGGCTTTAAAATGATTAATGTATTTGGTGATTGTAAAGGTAATAAATTTAAAAAAGATCATTCAACTCATCCATTTTATTTTGCAACCAAATAATTATAGGTAAATAAGGGAGAAAGGGCTAAGCAGGCCTTCAGCCGGTGATGATCGAGTCACCACCAAGGTCACCAAAAGTCACCACATGGTGATGTCCTTCTCAAGACATAGTTTACACTTTATACCGAAGACTTCATTTACACTTTGGTTTTTAACATAAGCCCAAATGGGTCTTCTATTGGCTCAACTCTTTTTCCTTTATCGTCAAAATAGCCTAAATCATAATCTAAAAATGATACTACCCAAATTCCATCTTCCATTTCTTTAATTCCAACCTCTACACCAGCAAATGCACGACTTAAACTAACCTTTAAACCTCGGTCACAGATCCTTCCACATTGACTCACAGTAATTGTTTTGTCGTGGAATGGATAAAAAAGTGGTTCTGGTTTTTCAAAGATTCTGGTTGATGGTTTATAAATTTCTGTTGGGTATTTATTTTTTATTCCTTCATGAGGACGTTCTTTATTATAAACATCAACAAATTTATCAAATGATTCTTGCTGAGCGATTAAGTTTTCTCTAGGTGGTCTTGTTACTTCTTGCTTCAAAGTTAGGTGCATCCTTTCATGACGACCATTTTGTTGAGGACATCCTGGTTGAATTCGTTCAATTCTAATACCTAAGCGCATCCACCATACGGATAGTTTTGTTAAATTATAAAAAGAGTTTCCACTAGCAAATGGTATTCCGTTGTCTGTTCTTATTGCTTCTGGAAGACCAAATTCTTTAAATGCTTTTGTGAAGGTTTCAAATGCAAAAGCTTCATTTGTTCCAGTTTGAGCATCACAGGCAATTAGATATCGAGATGAGTAATCTGTAATTGTTAGAGGGTAACAATACTTTCTGTCATAGGGGGGCCATCTTCTCTCCCTCTAAATACCGAGCAATAAACTTTAGTTTTTGATCCATAATATTACACTCCTGCCATGGCATGATTACAACCTCCTGTTATAGGAAAATTATATCCGACCAATTCATTTAAAAGTGTAAACTATGTCTCCGGTACAAAGTGTAAAGGATGTGTCCGGGTCGGACCTGTTATAAGAAGATTATAACCGACCATTTCATTTAAAAGTGTAACCCATGTCCCCGGTATAAAGTGTAAAGGATGTGTCCGGTATGGACCTTGAAAAAAATGGTCGGAGTGACTGGATTCGAACCAGCGACCTCCACCCCCCCAGGATGTTACGCTACCAGGCTGCGCTACACTCCGAACATATAATTCATAACTTTTTTAACCCAGCTTTGTCTAGTGTAAAAAAAGGCAAGTTTTTACGTCAGAAAAATAATTTCACGACTTCAAAAAGCTCGAACTACCTACGTCTTTTTCGATAGTTAGGTGGTACTAATGACCACTTGCTTACCAAAAATCTAAAAATAGCTTAAAACAATAAAAAAATAAACCGGAAGGAATAATTTTAATGTTTAAATCTAAAAAACAGAGCGGTTTTTCACTTATTGAGATCACTATAGCAATTGGACTTGCAGGTGGACTCGCCTTAATTGTTACTCAACTTATGAAGAATATGAATGACTCTGCCAAATCAATTGAAATAAAAATGCAAACACTGCAATTTCATTCAGACAACTCTACTTCTGGTCAGGCCATATCACTTACAATGCCAAATGGTGCTACGTACGGCACAAATACTCCAGTAAATGGGACAGATCTAATGGTCAAAAATGTCACTTTACACAACCCTATTGACCAAGGAGTAGGTCCAACGGGAACCAGAATTTATCAAGCTAAAATTCAATACACTCTCAAAACCACTAAAACTCGTCTTGGTGGAAATGATTTTAAAAAATCCCTTGGCTCTTATTATATAACTGTAGATGATACCACCAAAGATATTGTCAACTGTAGCTCTAAGCTTGGTATTCCCTACCTTTGCACCAAAATGAATGGAGTATATGATCCCGCCACAGATGAATGCTCAGTCAAACCAACGAAAAAAGATGCCTGTGAGTTAATTGGTGGAACTTTTGATACTGTTAGCGGAGAATGTAATAAATTTCAATACAGTGATTGTGGCGCCCTTGCTCACGGTCAACGAACCACGACATGTAGTGGTGCCTGTAGCGGCCGACCAGGGGGATACACTTACACAACAAGACTCTGTCTAGATGGACAATTAATTAACATTAATACTAGGTCTGGAAGAAATTCACCCAGTTGTTTTATCGCTTCCACTCAAGTTCGTATGCATGATGGCTCACTTAAAAGAATTGACGAAGTTGAAATTGGCGAAAAAGTCCTAGGGGAAAACGGACAAATTAATACTGTCATTGGAATTGAAATTCCTAATTTAGGAAGTCGAAAACTATTCTCACTTAATAACGATGATAATTATTTTGTCACCGCTGAACACCCTTTTAAAACGAAAGAAGGATGAAAATCTTTTTCACCTGAAATGACTGCCCTAGAACATGAATTTTTAGTTGACGATTATCCTTTAGATATTGGTGATGAGGTTTTCAGATATATGTCTAAGCCTATACCACTAAGAAGTTACGACAGCAAAAATGATGACCCTGACCGTAAAGTTTATAATTTACTGTTAGATGGCAATAATACTTATTATGCTAATGATTATTTAGTTCATAACAAACCAGGCTAAAATTAAATCATGTATAAAAAGTCTATATTTTTTTCTTTTGATCAGTTATTATTAAATAAAGTTTAATAAAAAAACTAAGGATAGTTATGATTCGAAAGCCATGGCCAATTATTTTTTTAACCATCATGTTTCTTATAATTCCTTTTGGCAATATCATTACATCTTATTTTATTAGTCCTTACGATGTTTCATTTTCAACTTTTCTTTATAGCTTATTTGTTCTTCCCTCTAATAGAGGAATACTCATTGAGTTTATTTTACCCAATCTTATAGCTGCTTACGCAACTTACTCTGTAAAAAAATGGAGCTATAGTGTTCTTGGTCTTTACGTACTTTGGGTTGCTGGACATGGCATTTATAAAATGATTCGCTACTATAATGATATCAATATGATGCAAACATTTTTTATCTTTATGTTACCAGCTGCTTTTGCCACCATCGTAGCACTTTACTTTTTTATCCCTTCAGTAAAAACAACTTATTTTGATAAAAGAATACGTTGGTGGGAGGCCAAACCTAGATATAAAACAAATATTGATGCTAAAGTTGAGCTCGAAGACCAAAATAGCGTTGAAGTGACAGTTAAAAATTTGTCAGAAGGTGGTGCTTTTGTTGAAACAAAGTCAGACTTAGAGCTTGATACATATATTAAGATTCAATTTGAAGTGAATAAAGTTCAAATTGATACTAGAGCAAAAATTGTCTTTAAACGCAGTGGAGATATGATTGGCCATGGTCTTCAATTTGATCCTGCAGATAAAACTAATCATAAAAAAATGAAGATGATAATTAAGTATTTTAAAACGACGAAAACTCCCTTATGCCGTCCTATTCCAATGTGGGATGAGGATTTAAAAAAATGGTTACGTACACTTTTAAAAACAGGTAAAGGTATAACCCCAGAAATTCCCCAAAAATATCAAACAAAAAACAATGAGCTATAGGTAAGAAACCACCATCAATAATATATTAACCGCCAACTTTATCTGCTTTTTCAGATTTTTCACCAATTTTTTCTGTACTCCATTATCTATAACCATCTAAAAGTACGTTTAAATATAAATATTTTTAATGAAATAGCCGACAAGCCTTATAATGAATTAATAATTATAGGTGAAATAATGGACATCGGTTTTAAAATCAAAGATACATATTTATGTCTGAACTGGCATATATTGATCAGTTTAGTTTTCATAAATGTCTCCTGTATTTCAGGAAGTACGATTGATGTCACAATGATAAGAGATGCAACTAACAACTCTCAAACAAAAATTCTTGCAGTCGAGCCCAACATCTATACGATTTCTGACCCCACTAATCCAACAGTTGTTTTTTCAAAGCCTAGTGGCTCAGATCTTGAAACTTTTGAATGTCGTATTGATGCTGGAGACTGGCAAAGTTGTAGTTCTCCCTACTCTTTAAACATTGATGCCGTTGGAGTTCATACGATTTCTGTAAGAGGTAAAACGAGCCTTGGCCAAACTTCTCAAGTAGCCACTGCAAATGTCATCAAAGGAAATGCTCCGGTTTTTTTAAATGGGAAAGTTAATGACATCCTAGAATTAGGCGATGGTTCAAGTCTGTGGGCGGGTGAATTTCATGCTACCAACTCAAATACTGCCAGTCATTTTGCTAAAGTGAGTTTTAATGATGAGTGGTTTTATAATTGTATGGGTGCGAATCATTTTAATGGTCAAGTTAACGTTACGCATATTTTAAGTGATAATTCTATGCTCATTGGAGGGGAGTTTTCAGAGTTTAAAGGAACCACTGCAAACTCAATAGTTAAACTTACTGAGAACTGTGAAATCGACTCAACATTTCAAACAAATGCCGGAACAGGCTTTAACCTAACCAATGATACCATATGGGATATGGCAAAGCATCCTACTGATAATGGAATCATTCTCGTCGGATCATTTAGTGAATATAATGCTACTGATATCCCAGATGATATAGTTCTAATAGAAGAAAATGGAACAATTAATATAAGTACATCTAACTTTAATGGAAACTTAGGAGTTGGAGCTGATGCGAATTGGCGCAGTATTTCTCAAATTGAAGTTATCGACAATGATATTTTTATTGCAGGGAACTTCACTGAAATGAATACTGTAGATACTCCAGATAGTTTATTAAAAATAGAGTCGAACGGAACAGTTGATCTTTCAATGGGCTCTTTTAATAATGGCTTAGGATCAGGATTTGATAGCACTATTTCTGCTTTAGCTGTAGACAACTCTGCAGTTTATATAGGCGGAAGTTTTACGACACTTAACGGCTCATCCATAGCGACGAGACTTGCGAAACTAAATCGATCCGACGGATCACTTGACTCCACCTTTGATACCAATCTTGGTACAGGACTCAACAATATTGTGAAAGCAATTTATGTAGACTCATCCAATCTTTATGTTGGTGGACGTTTTTCACAAATTGACAGTGTCACAAGAGCTAGTGGAGTGGCAAAATTTGACCTTAATGGAAATCTAGACTTAACATTTGACTCTAATCTTGGAACTGGTTTTAGTAATGAAGTAAAAGTTATCAAAGAACATCCAAATGATAGCAATTTTTTAATGCTTGGTGGTTCTTTTAACTCCCTAAATAATTCAAAAGATAAAGTTCAAAGTCTGGCCATGCTCTCAAAACTAGGAGTTCTTGGTAATTCAACAAGTCCAATACCCGTATTTTCAACCGGAACAAATGGTTATGTTGAAAATATTATCAGCACTTCTTCAGGTTTAATTATTCAAGGAGATTTCACTCAAATTGGAGGACAGCGTATCCCTATTGGCCTTATAAAATTAACACCTTCATTAACCCTTGATACTGACTTTAATTCCAATCTGGGAGAAGGGGCAAATAACCCTGTCACCGCTTTAGAGGTTTCACCTAGTGGTGATATTTACGTTGGTGGTACTTTCACTCGATTTGCTAATCAATCCCCTCAGGGCATCGTAAAAATTAACTCAGATGGAACTTTAGACCTATCCTTTGCTCCAACTAGCTCTTCTGATGGTTTTGATAGAGATATCTATGATATTGAATACTTTTTTGGGAGTCTTTTTGTTGCTACTCGTTCAACAGTATATAGAGGAACAAGCGTACCCTATGGTGTCGTTAAAATAGATGAAGCTGGAGTTTTAGAGTCTGCAATGGGAGGATTCAATGACAATTTAGGAGCCGGCTTTGATACTTCCTCCTTTGGAACACCAAGTATAAGGTTTATTAAAAATGATGGGACTAATTTATACCTAGCAGGAATCTTTGATTTACTTGACTCTGTATCAACTCATTCTGCATTAATGAAGATTGATCCAACAGATGCTGATATTAATAACAGCTTTAACGCAGCTATTGGTAGTGGTATTAATGACAGCGGATTTTGGCCAGGAACAATTTATTCCATGTTCCTTTATAATAATGAAATTCATATTGCTGGAACTTTTGATGAGGTTGACGTAACGGCCAGTGCTAAAAACGTTAATATCTTAAATACTTCTGGAACCCCCATTTTTTCCAATACAACTCAGCCTGAACTCTCAGTGGTTCACTCTCACACCGTTTTTCAAAATAAGCTTGTTTTGGGAGGAGAAAGCCAAGTTGTAGGTGAAAGTAATTTATTATTTTATAATCTTGATGGAAGTGTGGATAGTTCACTAGATGGCAAGTTTGGAGCAGGTTTTGTTGGAAATAAAATAACACTTGTAAAAGTGGTAGGTGACTATCTCTATATCTATGCAGACTCTCTAACAGTTGATGGTCAAAAATATAACACACCACTCAGATTAGACCAAAACTTTGATATTGATTTAAGTTTTAATCAAAAGCGTTCAAATTAAGGCTTTTAAAATTGAGAAACATCAAATTCAACTCACATAAACATATGGCCTTTATGCTCTTTCTAGCAGCCATCTTTAGCATAACTTGGATCAAAAATAGCAGCTTTGATTTTTATTTTTACTTGGCTACAGTAAAGTCTTTTTTTCTTAACTATCAACTCCCTAACCATGACCCCTTTATCTTTTCACTTCCAAACTATGAGTGGAAAGTTCTGCATGAATGGGCCAGTATGTTTAGCTTTTCCACCGTATTTACTTTAGCCGGAGAGCTTGGGGCACAAATACTAAAACTAACTCTTGTTGGAATTATAGCAAAAAGTCTTCTCTTATCTTATAAACGAACAAAAGATCTAGCCTACCTTTTCATAACAATCGCTTTTATAACGATTCAATTTAGACTACAACTTAGAGGATTTCTGTTTGGTTACTTCTTTTTTATCATATCCATTACCTATATTTATAGACTAAAGAATGCTGATTTCCATCTAAAACATTATCTTTTTTTCACTTTGATTTCATGTTTGTGGGTTAATTTTCACCCTAGCTTTATACTCGTTTTTCTTTCTCCTCTTACTCTTTATAGTACATTAAATGATTCAAAACTTTTTTTAACCTTCACAGGGGCTGCTTTTTTAGGAACACTTATTAACCCAAAAGGCATTCTGGCCTATAGCTATCCCCTACAATCATTTTTTGATCCTGGCTGGGAACTCTATAAACAATTTAACCAAGAATGGTTTGCCTTATTTAATCCGCATATTTTAAATAGTTATGAACCTTATTTATATATCACATTTGTTATTTTAGGCTTCGTCACATTAATTCAAAACAAAGCTCAAGTAGGTCTGTGGATAATTTTTCTTCTCACTTTATTTATAAGCATTGGGGCAGTACGACTCATTCCCTACTCAATTCTCTTTTGTACTTTTCTTTTTCTTTCCCAGAAGAAGTTTTTCTTTGATAGATATAATTTTGAAGTTCTATCTCCTCTAATCATGCTCATCTTGACTATAAAACTTATTTTCTTTGAACATCATAATATTTCAGGTCATGTGGAGTTGGGGTATGGTCAAAGGTCTAATACATTTCCCAATAAGGCAATTACGATTCTAAATGGTTTTCCAAAAGAAAAATTAAAGATCTTTAATCAACACAAATTTGGCAGCTATCTAGCGTATCGCTGGATGGGCGAACCTTCGGTTTTTTTTCATGGTTTTGTTAATGATTTCAATTTTTACAAAAATGACTACCTTTCAGTAAATCAAAGCCTCGGTCAGTTTAAAAGAGTGAACTACAAATACAATTTAAATGCCTATCTACTGAGTAACTATCCGGCTTCTAAAAACTCAGGACCACTGCTTTATCAATTTCTCTATCGAGACCCAGAGTGGAAAATGATTTATCAAGATGCTCAAAGCATATTATTTGTTCATACTAGTCTATTCTAGAAGCAGTCTTCATCTTGAGTACCTTTTTGCAAAGAAAATTCTCGCTCAATCAAATATTCTTCAATTCTTCTAATTAAGCTTTCACGAAGAAATCCATTCGCTTGCCCCTCAGAAAATTCTTCTTCATAGAATTGATCATCAGCCTTGCTATCAATCCAAGGGGGTAATTTGTTTTGAATATATATTGCTTGAGCTGAGGTAAGCTGATTACTTTCTTTAATGGCAGTTTGTGCTATAGTCTCAATTTGACTAACAATATTTGTACCTAGTCCAATTTTTAATGCCTCTAATTTGCTATTAAATTTTCGTATAAAAATATTTACTGTCTCATTATCATATTTAAAATTTAAATAATCCTCTTCAATACTCAAAAAGCCACTTATTTCACCTTCTAAAAAATTAAGCTGTAATGGGAGGCGATATTCTTTTTGTTCCCTACATCTGTCTCTTATACACATC
>LUMW01001445.1_pt1 | contig 13537 bp, 8 predicted proteins | sample 729761 | NCBI WGS metagenome assembly LUMW01 (sample SAMN03860302, study PRJNA289734) | marine metagenome | biome: seawater column; feature: ocean; material: water; isolation source: Red Sea water column Station 192 - depth 500m | place: Saudi Arabia: Red Sea | collected 2011-10-15 | depth 500 m
ACCCAAGACCATGCCGCAGCTGCAATCGCTGCCAGTGGCGTCCCTGTATTCGCTTGGAAAGGTGAAACAGAAGAAGAATATGCATGGTGCTTAGAGCAACAAATCAATGTTGATGGTTCTCCGTGGGATGCCAACATGATTTTGGATGATGGTGGCGATTTAACCGCACTTGTCCATGAAAAGTACCCTGCACTTTTAGAACGTATTCACGGTATTACAGAAGAAACTACGACAGGTGTCGCACGTCTGATCGAAATGTGGAAAGACGGTACGCTCAAAGTTCCTGCGATCAACGTCAATGACTCTGTGACTAAATCTAAAAATGACAATAAATATGGTTGCCGTCATTCTCTGAATGATGCAATCAAACGCGGTACAGACATGTTGCTTTCTGGTCGTCGCGCATTGGTGATTGGTTATGGTGACGTGGGTAAAGGTTCTGCGCAATCGCTTCGTCAAGAAGGCATGATCGTCCGTGTGACTGAGATTGATCCAATCTGCGCGATGCAAGCGTGCATGGACGGCTTTGAAGTGGTTTCTCCATATAAAAATGGCGTGCAAACTGGTAATAAAGCCGACATCAACTTAGATTTATTGAAAAATACTGACCTGATCGTGACTACGACGGGTAACTACCACGTTTGCGACGCTGCAATGCTGGATACCTTAAAAGCAGGTGCTGTAGTCTGTAATATTGGTCACTTTGACACCGAGATTGATACTGCATATTTGCGTAATTACAAATGGGTTGAAGTCAAACCACAAGTACATCAAGTCTACCGTTCAGAGAATGAAAATGATTATTTAATCTTACTTTCTGAAGGCCGTTTGGTGAACTTGGGCAATGCAACAGGTCACCCTTCACGTGTCATGGACGGCTCTTTTGCCAATCAAGTTTTGGCGCAAATGCACTTATTCGCTGAGAAATTTGCGGATTTATCGGCAGAAGAAAAAGCCAAACAGATTCGTGTCGAAGTTTTACCGAAGAAATTGGATGAAGAAGTTGCTGCTGCAATGGTCGTTGGTTTCGGCGGTGTCATGACACAATTGACCACAAAGCAAGCAGACTACTTGGGTGTAGCTGTTGAAGGTCCATTCAAAACGGATGCGTATAAATACTAATGATGAAGTGATGTTAAAAAATTAACATTCATGGATAAAGTGAATCTTGATTCGTTCAGGATTCACTTTTCAAAATCATATGCTCGAAAAATACAAATTAAGGACAGCTCATGTCAAAGCGTATTCCCATTTCTTTTGAATTTTCCCAATTAATTAATTAATTATTCTCTGAAAAGAAAAGCTACGTGCAGTCCATCAAGAGCTACAACAACTGAATCCTGAGTTTTTCTCAATCACGTACGGCGCAGGTGGTTCAACACGTGAGCGTACTTTAGCGGCGATTGATGATTTTAATGGCAAAGGCACAGCAGTTGCACCGCATCTGTCTTGTATTGGGGATGACAAAGCTCGAATTGCAGAGTTGCTTGATCTGTATAAAGCCAAAGGCATTGACCGTATCGTTGCACTACGTGGTGACCTCCCTTCAGGTCAATTTGGACTCGGTGAATTACCTTATGCTCAGGATTTAGTCCGCTTTATCCGTGAACATTCGGGTGATCACTTTCATATCGAAGTGGCAGCCTACCCTGAGATGCATCCGCAATCTGAGACATTTGATCAAGACATTAAACGCTTTGTGGAAAAGGCAAATGCAGGCGCTGATGCAGCGATTACCCAGTTATTCTTTAATCCTGATGCCTACTTCTATTTCCTTGATCGTGTAGAAAAATCGGGAATTAATATTCCCATTGCGCCAGGGATCATGCCAATCACGAATGCCAGTAACTTGATTCGCTTTGCCGATAGCACAGGTGCGGACATTCCACGCTGGATTCGCAAGCAACTGGCATCTTATGGTGATGACAGCAAGAGCATTCAAGCATTTGGTCATGAAGTCGTGTTTAAACTCTGTGAGCGTTTGATCGCAGGTGGTGCACCAAGTTTGCACTTTTATAGCATGAACCAAACTGAGCCGACACGTCAGCTTGTTATTGATTTAGGCTTAAACTAAGCGTGAACTATTAATTTGAGAATTAAATCATGAACCGTTTCTATATGGATAACTCACTCATAGTTGGTGAAGATGTTCAATTGTCGGAAACGGTTTTCCATCATTGGACTCGGGTATTGCGTGCTAAACTCGGTGATCAAGCGACGCTATTTAACGGCTTAGGCGGTGAGTATCTGGTTGAATTAACACAGGTTGAAAAAAAATCGGCAACTGTTAGTGTGCTTGAGTTCAATCCGATCAATCGTGATTTGCCGATCAAAGTCACACTGGGTCAAGTGATGAGTAAAGGCGATCGCATGGATTACGCCATCCAAAAAGCCACCGAACTTGGCGTATCAGAGATTCAGTTGCTCACCAGCGAACGCTGTGAGATGCGTCTGAAATATGACCGAGATCAAAAGAAAATCGAACATTGGCAAAGTATTGCGATTGCAGCCTGTGAACAATGTGGATTAAATATTGTGCCAAAGGTTTTAGCGCCTTTATCATTGACAGAATGGATTGAAAGCATTAATAGCGAACTCAAGCTAATTATGACTTTAGCGGATCAACCGTTTCAATTCTCGGATGAAAAGCCAAAATCAATCGCCCTACTCGTTGGCCCCGAAGGAGGGCTGAATCAAGCGGAAATCGACTTTGCTTTAAATCATCAATTCCAAGCATGGACTATTGGCGCTCGTGTGTTACGCACTGAAACTGCACCTGTTGCAGCATTAAGTGTGATCAACCATTTATTCGCAGATTGATATTGATCCTGTCAAAAAACACTTGCTTTTAGAGGGTCTAAACTGTACCTTTAATTATTAGGCTTTTTATTTGTATCAAATTATGACTTTCACAATCTAAGCGGTTAAAATATAAATAGTTATAATTACATTTTTGCAAAAAAACTTTTAGTGATGATGCGTTTTCGCCATTCAAGGACGTGATGAAATAATGGACAAAAGGCAACTCAGCTCTATGCTTGATTTATCAAGAGATGCCGAACAGCTGAAAAGCTTTAAATCGCTATATTATTACCGAGCATTTCAATACATTTTTTTGCTCCTCACTTTGCTCGTCTTTGCAATTAACCTTTTTTTAAATTTCGAAAGTTTTTCTGTCACCACGACCTTATGGGGATTTATTACCACAGTGACCATTTTGGTGTCGTTGTTGATTAATCAATCCTTACTTTTAGAAGTTCCTAAAAAAGCCCTGTCGATTCAGACTTATCTTGCAGCAAGCGCATTTCTCAACGGTGCACTATTTGCCATTTGTGTGACGTTGATTACCAATTACTTGGAATATTCCGTTGATCATAATCAGATTGAAATGCTGACACTGGTGATCTCAAGTGTACTAATTTTACACATGTCAGCACTGGTACTACTGACACATTATTATTTCGTATTCTTACTATTTTTCGCGCCGAGTGCCTTATCATTATTGAGTTTGAACCAGATCACCGTCAATGCTGAATTTACATTTGTGGATGTGATTAGCTTTTTAGCCTATGCGTCATGTTTGGCAATTTTAGGATTTTTGGTCTTTAAACGTCGTACCGAGTTTTATGATTTGCTCGTCAACAACCAAACCTTAAGCGCTGAAAATTTAAATAAAAATACGCAAATTGATCTTCTTAGCGTCGAGTTAGATTCTGAGCGACAGATGGCAAGTAATATCCGTGAGGAGCTGGAAACAAATAACAGCTTGCTGGAACAAAAAGTCAAACAACGTACTTCTGATATTGAAAGCATGCACGCCAAGCTGGAACGCTCTCATCAAAACTTGGAATTAGCGCATGAAACTGCGGGGATTGCATCTTGGGATTGGGATATTGAACATCAAAAATTAGACACCAGTAACTTTCTGCAAATTTTTGGTCATAATATCAAAAACGTTGAACATTATATCTCTCACCTACATGATTTTGTCCATGCCGAGGATTTGGAACAAGTCAAAGAAATCATGCGTGAGCACTTACGTGGTAACGAAGAGCGCTATGAAGCAACTTTCCGAGTCTATCATCCCACCGAAAAGTGGATTTGGGTACACGATCTTGGACGTATCACAGATCGTGATCCTGAAACCAACCGTGCCCTGCGCATGGTCGGGATTCGGCGTAATATTCAACGTGAGAAAAATGCTGAAGAAAGCTTGAAACTCTCTGCCAGTGTATTCAAAAAAGCAGCACAAGGTATTTTTGTACTTGATGACAAGCTCAACTATGTCGATGTCAATCCATTTTATCTCAAGCTCATTGAATATGATGAGGATCAAATCATTGGTCGTCATGCCTTTGATATTTTGAAAAGCTCTAATGTCGATACGCAGTGCTTAAATTTAACGATTTTGCGTCAGCTGATGACCACAGGTGAGTTTGAAGGAGAAGTTGTTGAGGTGTTGCGTTCTGGGCGAGAAATTCCGCTTTGGATGCATATCAACGGCATTCGAGATAGCCACAATAAAATCACGCAGTATATCGGTATCGTCACTGACTTGACAGAGCGCAAAACCTCTGAAAAACGTTTATCTTATCTGGAAACCTACGACACGCTCACAGATTTACCGAACCGTACCTACTTCAACAATCTCATTCACAGTTATTTGACCGAATCCCCAAGGCTACTTCAGCGCTTTGCTGTGATCCGTATCAACTTAGATCGCTTTCGTTACCATAATGAGTATCTCACCGATCAAGGTGGTGATGAGCTGTTAAAAAAAGTAGCGAATCGCCTGCGTCGCAATAACACTGATGCCGTTGTGATTGCACGACTTAATGCAGACGATTTTGCCATGATTTTAGAAGTCAACGAAAATGTTGATGAAATCAACGACAGTGCGAAGAAAATACTCGAATCTTTTGAAGCGCCGTTTCATGTGCAAAATAAAGAACTGATGTTGAATATTTCCATCGGCGCAGCGATCTACCCTGATCATGGTCGCCAAAGGGACAGCCTAAAAAATTACGCTGAGCTTGCTTTGTTAGAAGCAAAACGTATCGGCGGCAATACTTTTAGAATATATCACAGCGAAACTGGTCTCTCGACCGAAGCACGGATCAACCTAGAAGCAGAAATTCGTCGAGCTATTACTCAAAATGAACTTGCCGTCTACTACCAACCTAAAGTCGATACAAAAACTAAAAAAATTTATGGATTTGAGGCACTTGTACGATGGAATCATCCAGAGCGTGGTGTAATTCCTCCTGCACAGTTCATTCCACTTGCTGAAGAAACCAGTCTAATCACCGACATCGGTCGAGTGGTCTTAGAACAAACTTGCGCTCAAATCAAAGTTTGGAATGATTTACTGAAACTTCATGGATGGAAAATATTGATGAAGTCCGCCAAGTGATGTCTGCATTTCATCAACGTCACATCAAGATTGCACTTGATGACTTTGGTACAGGCTATTCATCCTTGGCTTATTTAAGTATGTATGACTTTGATATTATTAAAATTGATCGAAGTTTTGTCAGTAAACTCGGACAAGCCAACCAAAACGCCATTGTACGAGCAATTATCGCCATGGCAAAAGCGATGGATAAAAAAATTGTCGCTGAAGGCGTGCAAACTCAAGCGCAATATGATTTCTTAACCGATGAGGGTTGTGACTATTTACAAGGTTATTTGATCGCAAAACCGATGCCTGCCGATCTTGCAACTGAATTTTTAGAAATTAAAAATATACAGCAAAATAATCCATTGAAAATGCATAAATGAACGTCATCACAATTAAATTTCAAAGTAAAACTGCGGTATTATTTGATAAAAATTAAACCCTTTAGACTATTGTCGCCGTTGAGAAAATGGTATAGTGATCACCTTAAAAATTTAGTGTAATTTATTTTGTGATTGATGGGTCAGATTCCTGCCCCGATTTGGTATCCGCATAGAGAGTAAGATGGACGAACAAGCATTAAAGCAAGCCGCATTGTATTATCATGAGTTTCCACGCCCTGGTAAAATTAACGTCACACCAAGCAAACAAGTCGTCAATCAACGTGATCTTGCACTCGCTTACTCCCCAGGTGTGGCTGCACCTTGTTTAGAGATTGCCAAAGACCCTGCTAATGCTGCCAAATATACCGCACGTGGTAATCTCGTCGCTGTGGTGAGTAACGGTACTGCGGTACTTGGACTGGGTAATATCGGACCACTCGCATCAAAACCTGTGATGGAAGGTAAAGGCGTACTTTTTAAAAAATTCGCAGGTGTTGACGTATTCGACATCGAAATTTTGCAGAAAATGATCCTGATAAAATCGTTGATATCGTTGCCGCATTAGAGCCAACTTTTGGCGGAATTAACCTCGAAGATATCAAAGCGCCTGAATGTTTTTACATTGAGCAAAAACTTCGTGAGCGCATGAATATTCCTGTCTTTCATGATGATCAACATGGCACCAGTATCATCGTCGGCTCAGCACTATTAAACGCCTTGCAAATCGTCAATAAAAAGATCGAAGACATAAAAATCATCGTCTCTGGTGCAGGCGCTGCTGCACTTTCTTGCTTAGATTTACTCTGTGCATTAGGTGCACGTAAAGAAAACATCATCGTTGCCGACTCTCGCGGATTATTAACAACATCTCGCGAAGGCTTAGATGCTTCAAAAATGCGTTATGTACAAGACATCCCTGAAAGCAAATTGCACGAAGTGATCGGCGGAGCGGACATGTTCTTGGGACTCTCTGCTGCGGGCATTTTGACCAAAGAAATGGTTAAACAAATGGCGAAAGATCCGATTATTTTCGCTCTTGCCAATCCTGATCCTGAGATTCTACCTGAACATGCTCACGAAGTACGTCCTGATGCGATCATGGCGACAGGTCGTTCGGATTATCCAAACCAAGTCAATAACGCACTGTGCTTCCCGTATATTTTCCGTGGAGCGCTGGATGTTGGTGCAACCACCATCAATGAAGAAATGAAAATTGCCTGTGTACATGCAATTGCTCGTATGGCGCATGTCGAGGCGGATGCCGCTTCTTATGGTGAAAAATCAGGTAGCTTTGGACGTGATTATTTGATTCCTCGTCCACTTGATCAACGTTTGATTCTTGAGATTGCGCCTGCTGTGGCACGTGCTGCGATGGAGTCTGGTGTTGCGACTCGCCCAATCGAAGATTTTGCGATTTATCATCAACGTTTGTCTGAGTTTGTTTACAACTCGGCATTTATCATGAAGCCAATTTTTGCCAAAGCGAAGACTGCACCAAAACGTATTGCCTACGCTGAAGGTGAAGATATTCGTGTACTTCGTGCAGCACAAATTGCGATCGATGAAGGTATTGCATTCCCAATCTTGGTTGGTCGTACCAAAGTCATCGAAGACAACATTCGCAAACTTGGCTTGCGTATGGTTCACGGCGAGAATATTGAAATTGTCGACCAAGAACACAATCCATCTTATGAAGACTTTTGGAAAGATTACTACAATGTCTTAAAGCGACAAGGTATTACTGTTGAATTTGCACAGCGTGAATCACGTCGTCGCTCGACGTTGGTCGCTGCTATGTTGGTGAAATTTGGCAAAGCGGACGGCATGCTCTGTGGTACATATTCAGGCTATGACGTGCATTTAGAATTTGTCAAAGATGTGATTGGCCTAAAAAATGGTCATCAAGCATTCTTTACATTAAATGCATTAATGCTCGAAGATCGCAACCTCTTTATTGCTGATACTTATGTCAATACCAATCCAACTGCTGAACAGTTGGCTGAGATGACCATTTTGGCCGCTGAAGAAGTGCGTCGTTTTGGGATTACGCCACGTATTGCCCTGCTTTCTCACTCTAGTTTTGGAAGTGATCAAGATGACCCAAGCGCACAGAAAATGCGTAAAGTATTTGACATCTTGACAGAAACAGCGCCTGACCTCGAAGTAGAGGGTGAAATGCACGGTGATGCAGCCATGGATGAAATCATTCGTGATTGGGCGTATCCAAACTCACGCTTTAAAGGTTCAGCAAACTTGTTGATCATGCCGAATCTTGATGCTGCAAATATTTCATTTAACTTGCTCAAATCAACCGTCGGTAACAACGTGACGATTGGTCCGATCTTGTTAGGTGTTGCAAAACCTGTTCATATCTTGACACCAACAACTACGACTCGTCGCATCATCAATATGACTGCGCTTACTGTTGCTGAAATCCAAGAGAATGAAAAAGCTTAAGGCAAACCTGCTTTTATAATTTTCCATTGCAATAACCTCTAATGTTTTCATTGGAGGTTTTTTGCTTTTAGGCTTTTAATTCAAATAGTTCAAAGCGCTTGATTTTTGTTATGATCAGAACAATATTTTTGCAAATTTTTATTGATACGTTGTTATGAAAATCTATTTAGTCGGCGGTGCAGTACGTGATCAGCTCTTAGATCGTAAAGTGATCGAGCGTGATTATGTCGTGGTCGGTGCAACGCCTGAGCAAATGATTGCACTTGGCTATCAACAAGTTGGTAAGGATTTTCCTGTATTTTTGCATCCTGAAAGCAAAGAAGAATATGCCCTTGCACGTACTGAGCGCAAAAATGGACACGGCTATCAAGGCTTTGACTTTTTCACTTCGCCTGTCACGGTACGCAAGATTTAAAAAATCGAGTGCTACGCCATGTGTCCGATGCTTTTATTGAAGATCCACTGCGTGTATTGCGTGTTGCTCGATTTACTGCACGCTATCATACCTATGGCTTTCAGATTGCACCTGAAACCATGCAACTCATGCAAAAGATTAGTGCATCAGGCGAACTCTCTCACCTTTCTGCTGAACGTGTATGGAAAGAAACCGTAAGAGCACTGGCAGAAAATGATGCTGATGTGTATTTCTCTGTGCTTCGTGAAAGCTGTGCTTTAAAAGTTTGGTTTCCTGAAGTTGATGCCCTCTTTGGTGTACCACAACGTGCTGAATATCATCCCGAGATTGACTGTGGTATCCATACGCTGATGTCATTACAACAAGCGTGCAAGAACAATTTTTCAACCATCGTTCGCTTTGCAGTGCTATGTCATGATTTAGGGAAAGCCCTTACACCCGCTGATGTCTTACCACGACATATCATGCACGAACAGCGTGGTATTGAACCTGTCAAAACACTATGCAAACGCTTAAAAGTCCCCAGTGATTTTCAGCAATTGGCATTGAAAGTGTGTGAATATCATTTGCTTTGTCATCAGTTATTTCAGCTTAAAGCATCCACGATTTTAAAACTCATAAAAAGCCTTGATGCCTTTCGCAAGCCTGAGCAAGTGGTTTACTTTGCGCAGGCTTGTTTATGTGACGCACGAGGTCGTTTACATTTTGAGGACAAGCCATATCCACAAGCTGAAGTGCTGATGCAATTAGCGCAACAGCTTGCGAATTATAAAATTAAAATTCCTGAAGGTCTGCAAGGTAAAGCGATTGCTGAGCATCTAGATCGTGAACGGTCTAGATGGATCGCTGATTTTATGAAAGCAGCAAAGCCAAAGCATTCTGTTTAAATGACTGATTAATGTATTTTGACTTTGCTTTATTTGAAATGTGCTTTATTTCACTTTACTTTTTCGTATCATCTTATACATCAGCTTCGGCGATACTCTAGAGATTGCTACGCCAAGCTTTTCTTTCAGTCCACCCACGACGATGTATTCTTGATTACTCAGCAAAGCTTTAACCACTTTTTGTGCAAAATCATCGGCATCTAAACCATTTTCAATTGCTTCATCTTGATGCGCTTGGGCTTGCCCTGCACCATTCAACGCATTAAAAGACACATTGGTTTTGACAAAACCTGGGAAAACCACCGATACGTTGAGTCCTTTCTCGGCATATTCAGCACGCAAGCTATTCGCCCACATATGGATTGCACCTTTTGCCGCTGAATAACTGGCTCGGTATTGTGTGCCGAGTAAACCTGCCACACTGGAAATAAACACCACATGTCCTGAGCTTCGCTGTTCAAGATAAGGTAAAGCCAATTTGGTTAAGTTAATTTGCGCAAAATAGTCAATTTCCATAATGCGACGCTCGGTATCCATTGAAGTATCTGCAATCAAAGCACGTTGGCTCAGCCCTGCATTGTTAATGAGATAATCAATTCGCTGACATTTTTCAATGACTTGCTCTACCGTCTGCTGTGCTTGATCTGCTTTAGTCACATCGAATGGCACACAGAGGTGATATTCAGGATGATTTAACTGCTGACGCACACGTTCTAGCTCGTCACTTCGACGAGCAGACAACACCACTTTTGCACCGAGATTGGCAAATACTTGAGCAAGTGCTTCACCAATCCCCGAGCTTGCACCTGTGATCCATACTACTTTCTGCTCAAGTGTTTATGCGTTATCACTCATTTTAATTCCTTGCTCCTTATATGACTGATTTCACGCCGAACAAGTGCAGTAAGTATGTACTTATTCCAAAGCGAGTTTTATCCATATTACGAAGCCATTTTGTCATGGTTGCGTTATATCAGTTGTCACTCAAATGACGGTCATTTATCGCAGATCAATCATTGCCCTTTTCTGAAAATTGCAAATTGAAATCCACATTATAGAAAAACTCAGAAGTAAAAAAACTCTCTAAACTAAGCCGACTCAGCATAAATAAACTTTTGAAAATGTTCAGCATAGCGCATTGCAAGCTGTGGAGAAGAATGCTGTCCCATTTTTTCAATGCGCTTATAGCCAATACTGGTAACGAGATGAATCACGCCATTTAAGGTTTTATCCACCACAAAATTAAATTTCAGCATCGACTTTGGCTTACGAATAAATTCCGTCACACCCAGATCAATCAATTCGATAATATTTTTCAACATTGAATCAATCGCTGACAAATCACCTTGTTGAATGCGCTCAACATCTTTCAGCATACTTTGCACCAGTGCATCAGGCACTTCATAGCGGAGCAAACTGGTTTTGGGATGACTCGAATCAAAGTGCGCTACCATATGATTGGATACAGGTGTTAGGCGATCATTATTAAACATGCCGACTGCCCACGGCATATATTTTTGCAGTTGCTCTCGGATTTGACCCAAGACTTTTTCGGCTTCATCGGCATGATCCGCAAGTTCAGGTTGTTGTTTATTGGCATGGATGAGTTCCATAAATACTTGATCAAGCACTTGATGAGTAATCTCGGTAAAAACTTGCCCCAAGTCTTTTGACAAATCTTTGCCATCACCATGATTGAGCCGTGTATTAATATCTTCAAGCTCACGATAGGTTCGATCGTGTATTTTTAGATGGACATTTTGTGTAGTCATCGCTACGTACCCCTGCTTTTTATTTTTAAATCTTTGCGTCCAAATTCCTTTGACGCATTTTTCTGCGTAATGATCAAACTGAAAAATCAAGCTTAAAGATTAAATTTGAAAATCAAATCAGTTGACCAAGCATACGCTATTCTTTCATCAGTGTAACAAGTCCGTCCTAGATGCTCAATTGCATTTTCGGCATGTATATTTTCTTATCCATCGCATCGTAAATGCACAATCGTTGCATATATTTTTACGACTATTTTTGCTAGAATGACGCCAATTTTTTGCTATTTCATACGCCATATCTAATGACTGAACAAAACTCAAACCAAGCCTCAAATACCGCCCAAAATATTGCAACCACTTACGATCCATCTGATATTGAACGCAAATGGTACAAAGTCTGGGAAGACAACGGTTACTTTAAACCACACGCTGCAGAAGCGAATTCAACAGCGACGCCTTTTACCATCATGCTTCCACCGCCGAACGTAACAGGTAGCTTGCACATGGGTCATGGTTTTAACAATGCCATCATGGATGCGTTGACTCGATACCACCGCATGCAGGGGCATAATACTTTGTGGCAACCAGGTACCGACCATGCAGGTATTGCAACGCAGACAGTCGTCGAACGTCAGCTTGGTGAACAAGGCATTACCCGTCATGATCTTGGGCGTGAAAAATTATTAGAAAAAATTTGGGAATGGAAAGAAAAGTCAGGCGGAACGATTACAGGTCAGATTCGTCGTCTTGGTTCTTCGGTAGATTGGACACGTGAACGCTTTACCATGGATGATGGTTTATCCGATGCTGTGAAAGAAGTCTTTGTACGCTTGCATGAAGAAGGCTTGATTTATCGTGGTAAACGCCTCGTCAACTGGGATCCAAAGCTACATACTGCCCTATCTGACCTTGAAGTGGAGAGCAAAGAAGAACAAGGTTCATTGTGGCATTTCCGCTATTTCTTTGAAGATAAATCATTAAAAACCAAAGATGGCAATGACTATCTTGTGGTGGCAACCACTCGTCCTGAAACACTACTTGGCGATAGTGCGGTTGCAGTACACCCTGAAGATGAACGCTATCAGCATTTGATTGGTAAAAATATCGTGCTACCGATCACAGGTCGTCTTGTGCCTATCGTTGCCGATGATTATGTAGAAAAAGACTTCGGGACAGGCTGTGTGAAAATCACACCTGCACACGATTTCAATGACTATGATCTTGGCAAACGTCACGATCTACCAGTGATTAATATCTTTGATAAAGATGCAAAAATCTTGGCCGAATTTGACTGGATGGAAAAAACTGGCGTACCAGTAACTAAAACTATCACCGCACCTGAAAGCTATGTCGCACTTGAGCGTTATGTTGCTCGTAAAAAATTAGTTGCCGAAGCTGAAGCCGAAGGTTGGTTAGAAAAAATCGAGCCATATACCCTCAAAGCACCACGTAGTGAGCGCTCTGGTGTGGTGGTTGAGCCATTATTATCAGATCAATGGTATGTCAAAATTCAACCGCTTGCAGAGCCTGCAATCGAAGCAGTGAAAAATGGCGACATTAAATTCGTTCCTGAACAGTACAGCAATATGTACATGGCATGGATGAACAATATTCAAGATTGGGCGATCAGCCGTCAACTATGGTGGGGACATCGTATCCCTGCATGGTACGACGATGCAGGCAATATCTACGTTGGACGTAACGAAGCTGAAGTTCGTGAGAAGCATAACCTAGCGAATGATCTTGAAATCCGTCAGGATGAAGATGTACTCGATACGTGGTTCTCCTCTGCGCTGTGGACGTTTTCAACGCTCGGTTGGACTGGCGATGCACAAAAAGATGCGGAAAATTATTTCTTAAAAACCTTCCATCCAACCAATGTCTTGGTGACTGGTTTTGACATCATTTTCTTCTGGGTTGCCCGAATGATCATGATGACTTTGCACTTCGTCAAAGATGAAAATGGCAAACCACAAGTCCCATTCAAAACTGTGTATGTACATGGTTTGGTACGTGATGGCGAAGGTCAAAAAATGTCAAAATCTAAAGGCAACGTGCTCGATCCTTTAGATTTGGTCGATGGTATTGATCTTGAAACATTGGTACAAAAACGTACCACTGGCTTGATGAATCCGTCAACAGCACCGAAGATCGAAAAAGCCACGCGCAAAGAATTCCCAGAAGGTATTAACGCATACGGTACAGATGCGCTACGCTTTACCTTC
>LUMW01000393.1_pt1 | contig 13511 bp, 16 predicted proteins | sample 729761 | NCBI WGS metagenome assembly LUMW01 (sample SAMN03860302, study PRJNA289734) | marine metagenome | biome: seawater column; feature: ocean; material: water; isolation source: Red Sea water column Station 192 - depth 500m | place: Saudi Arabia: Red Sea | collected 2011-10-15 | depth 500 m
ACTATAATCGATACGATCCGAACACTTGAAGCAATGGGCGTCAATTACTTTGTAGTCCGACACAAGGAAAGAGGCATCCTGTCAAAAATTGTTGCAAGCTTGGATGGCGGGTCGCATCTTATTAATGGAGGCGAGTCTGCTGAATCCCATCCAACGCAGGGTTTATTGGATTTATTAACAATAAAAAAACACAAAAAAAGTTTTGATCAAATCAAAGTTGCCATCGTAGGAGATATAAAACATTCACGTGTAGCAAGGTCTTTAGCCGAAGGCTTGAGGATCATGGCAGGCAAAAAGTTGGCGCTAATCGCTCCTGAAGAATTCAAACCCAATATGGAGTTCTATCCTAAAGCAGAACATTATAAAAATCTTGATCAAGGATTGGTTAATGCCGATGTTGTGGTGGCTCTTAGAGTGCAAAAAGAAAGAATCGAGAGCCTCACAAAAACAATGAGTCCAGACAATTACTTTGAGAAGTATGGCTTAACTAAGAAACGATTGCAGCCTTGCAATGAGGATGTGATTGTAATGCACCCTGGGCCTGTAAATCGAGGTGTGGAAATCTCAGATGAGGTAGCTGATGGGACAAATTCTGTGATTAGAGAACAGGTCACTAACGGGATTGCGATAAGAATGGCGCTGTTATCAATGATGCAAGCAGAAGTGATGAAATAATGGTGCGACAATCTGCAACCGTTTTTGAAGAAAAATCCAAAGTTATTCAACAAATCGAATTTACTGGAGACCAATTCATACTAACCCTTGAGGCTCAAAAGTCTTCAATCACAGCTTTGCCTGGAGAATTTGCCTTCGTTGATTGTGGTGAAAATATTATGTTGAGAAGACCACTGTCTTACTTACGAGCGAACAAAAAACAAAAAACAGTTGAGTTTCTATATAAAATCATAGGCCCAGGTCTTGAAGCTCTAAGTAAACTTCAACCGGGTGATGAAGTGACTCTAATGGGCCCAATTGGTAGAGGTTTTAACTTTGAAAAACCCAACCATATCCCAGTTTTAATTGGAGGTGGAGTTGGTATTCCTCCAGTACTTTTTTTAGCAGAATACTTAAAAAACCTAAATCAAGGGCTTGCTCCTGTTGCATTTTTTGGCTCTGAACTTCCCTTCCCTTTTACATCGGTGAAATCCTCAATAACAATCGATGGTATCAAAAACAACTGCAATGCTTCTATTGCTGATATGGAAAATAAAGACATTCCTTGTCGTCTAGCCAGTCTGAATGATTTTGAAGGTTGTTATACAGGATATGTAACAGAATTGGCTGAGCATTGGATTCGAACTCTGGACCAAAAAGAACTGAAACAAATTGTCATCTACGCATGTGGACCAGAGCCAATGCTAAAAGCTGCTGCGAATCTTGGAGCAACTTACCAAATTGACTGCCAGTTATCACTTGAGGAATTTATGGCTTGTGCAATTGGTGGGTGCGCAGGCTGTGTGGTTGAAGTGACCCTTCCAGAAGGTGTTGCAATGAAAAGGGTTTGTGTCGATGGTCCTGTATTCGATGCTCAAAGCATTTTCCCACGATGACAGACATTGCAAAGAATTATCAAGCATTGCAACGCAGAATTCAGTCTTCATTGGCATTAACTGGCCAGGAAGAATCGGACTTTACAATTGTTGCAGTCAGCAAAAAGAAGACATTGGCTGATATTGAAACAGCCTACAATCTAGGCTTGGACAATTTTGGAGAAAATTTTGTCCAAGAGGCAATAAAAAAAATCAAAGCCTTCAAGCATAAAACAACCTGGCATTTTATTGGCTCCATTCAATCCAATAAAGCCAAACCAATTTCAGAAAATTTTGATTGGGTGCATACCATAACCAGATACAGCATAGCTGAGAAGCTAAATAAACATAGGCCCAAGTCATTGCCCCCACTCCATGTTTGTATTCAGATACAACTACATCAAGACGATTCCCGAAACAGTCTTCCAATAAACCAATTATTTGCAATGGCAAAAAAAATTGAAACACTGCCAAATTTAAAATTGAGAGGTCTCATGGGTATGACCCGTTTTGGTGCATCTGAAGAAGAATGTCATCAGAGCTATAGAATGAAATAGCGATTCACAATCATGCAAATATGATTAGAATAGGCACTGCATTATTTGGACCAAGACAATAACAATGAATCATGAAAGTAAAAAAATAGCATTTATTGGTGGAGGTATGGTCGCCGAAGCAATGATCAGAGGCTTGATTCTACACGGTCACAGCCCCACGAGTATATTTGTATCAGACCCATCAGAAAGCAGAAGAGAGCTGTTATCAGCCTTGAATGGAAGACTCAATATCGAGACTGACAACAATACTATTACAGAAGTCTGTGATGTTTTGGTTTTAGCATTAAAACCACAAATTTTTGTTAATGTGGCTGAAAAAATTTCTGCAACACACAAAAAAAATTGAAACACTGCCAAATTTAAAATTGAGAGGTCTCATGGGTATGACCCGTTTTGGTGCATCTGAAGAAGAATGTCATCAGAGCTATAGAACAGTGACTGCTATTTCTGGAAACGGTCCAGCCTACTTTTACCATATGATGGAGTTATTAACTGAATCAGCAAAATCCGCTGGAATACCAGAACAGATCGCAAAAGAACTGGTGATTCAAACAGCAATTGGAGCCAGTCAACTTGCCCTAAATAGTTCCGATGATTTCGAAACACTTCGAAAAAAAGTGACGTCCCCAGGAGGGACCACAGAAGCAGCATTTGATTCACTCGAAAAAGACAACATTCTGTCGATCTGGACAGAAGCCATCAATGCCGCTACCCAAAGATCAATTGAATTGGGCAACCAAGACTCTGATAATGGATCTGAATAAACCAATAAAAAATTCTAATGGAAAGTGTGTTTTTATTTTTGTTTCGGACGTTCGTTGACTTTATCACCATTGTTTTGATTTTGAGGCTTATTGCCTCTCGCTGGATTAGTGTGAGTAACCCAATCCATCAATCAATCATTATGATTACGAATCCAATCATTAGGCCTTTTACATCAAGGTTTTCAAAACAATCGTCTATCGAAGTTATTTTGATTAGTCTTTGTCTGCTCATTGAACTTTTCGCCCTGTGGTTCATGACCACGATTAATTGTCTGAATGGACCCAATTTTCTTCAACTCATTAGTCTGGGCACAATGAAAGTGATCATTCTAGTTTTGAGAATATTTTTTATCAGCATATTGGCCCATGTCATCTTGTCTTGGCTCAGCCCCAATAACTTTACTCCTGCTGCACGCTTTATCGGTGATTTAGTTGCGCCAGTCATGCGACCGATTCAGCGAAGATTACCTCACTTTGCAGGTTTAGATTTTTCACCAATGATCGCACTAGTAATCATCCAATCAATCATTATGATTATCCCTGTAAACGCGGTTTTTTCTGGGATTCTCTGGACTAATTTTAAACAAATGCTATAACAGTCCTCAATCATGAAAATCGTCAATGTAAATGTTCATCAACACGATATGCAATTAAAGGCGCCTTGGGCCATTGCTGGACGGGTGACCGAATCGGTTCAAAGCATATTTGTTGAAATACAATCAAACAAAGAAATAAAAGGCATTGGATCCGGAGCACCTTCTGCAGATGTAACGGGGGAAAATTTTACAGCTGCATACAACAGACTGCAGTCCATGGCAGAAAAAATGATAGGTTGGGATGTAGACAATGAGAACCATATCCTTGAAAGACTGCAAGCAGATCTTAAAGATTTCCCAGCTGCGAGAGCCGCTATCGACATGGCTCTTTTTGATTTGTTGGCTAAATCAGAGAAAACACCTTTGTTAAAACGACTGGGGCAAGTGCACGAAGCTTTTCCAACATCAATTACCATCGGGGTTGCTCCATTAGAGAAGACAATAAAAGATGCCAAAAATCATCTGCAAGAAGGCTTCAAGATCTTAAAATTAAAAATTGGAGAAAACGTCGATGAAGACATTGACAAAGTATTTGCACTGTCAGAACTAAGCTCAGAGGGCCCATTGATCAGAGTCGATGCTAATCAGGGTTATTCGATTGAAGACTTGGAAAAATTTTACGAAAAGACACGGCACTTAGGGCTTGAGCTAATAGAACAGCCTCTACCAAAAAACCAAATTAAGGAAATGCTTAATTTTCCTAAAGAACTCAGGGATATTTGTGTTGCAGATGAGAGCCTACATACACCTGCTGATGCAATCCAACTAACAGATAAAATAAGGCCCTTCGGTATCTTTAACATTAAATTAATGAAATGTGGCGGGATATATCCAGCATTAAAAATCGCAAAGATTGCTGAAAATGAGGACATAAAACTGATGTGGGGTTGTATGGACGAGAGCAAAATCAGCATATCTGCAGCACTACATGCTGCTTTGGCTAGTTCAGCCACAAAATATCTGGATTTGGATGGTCACTTTGACTTGAAATGGGACTTAGTATCTGGAGGATATATTTGCGAAAATGGGGTCATGACAACAAACAATAGACCAGGATTGGGAGTCTATAATGATATCTGAACCTACAGGTACTGCTCTACTATACAGCGGTGGCATGTTGACAGACCTCCATGGTAAAACCTCACATGGACTACTCCGATATTCAAAACGCTTCCAGATTTTAGGAGTTGTTGATCACAAACATGCTGGTCAGATGTCCAATGAAATTGTTTCCAACTGCCAGGATGATGTACCTATTTTTAGCGATATTAACAAGGCGATTGAAGGTTTAGGAAAAAAACCAGATTTTCTTGTAATTGGTCTTTCTTTTCATGGTGGGCAACTTCCCGAATCCCACAGGGGAAATGTAAAACAAGCCCTTAAGGCAGGCATGCACGTAGTTTCAGGTTTGCATCAGCTACTAGGCGAGGACCCTGACTTTGCCGAAACTGCTAAAGAGTTTGGAAGTATCATTTATGATATTCGCAGGCCTAAAGAAACCAAGGATTTGTCTTTCTGGTCAGGGAAAGTAATGGATTTGGAGACACCAAGGATTGCAGTTTTAGGTACTGACTGTGCCCTTGGAAAAAGAACCACCTGTCAGTTTTTAATTCAGGCATGTGACGAATCTAATATAAAAGCTGAAATCATCTATACAGGACAAACCGGTTTCTTGCAGGGCTTTAAACATGGCTTCCTTTTTGATGCAACGCTGAATGATTTTGTTACCGGCGAACTGGAAAAAGCAATCATGGAATGTGATGCCATCAGTCAACCAGAGTTAATGCTAATTGAAGGTCAATCCTCTTTAAGAAATCCTTCAGGACCCTGCGGATCTGAACTGCTACTTGCAGGAGATGTAAGTGGTGTCATTCTCGTCCATGCTATTGATCGAGATTATTTTGAAGGTTTTGAAGAACTTAAATTGCCGATACCTAGTATAGAAGAAGAAATAAAACTGATAGCCAGCTACGGAAAAAAAACAATTGCTGTTTGTATCAACTCAGACAACAAAGATTTTGACACTCAAGCACTTGCGGATCAGTTGGATTTACCGGTTGTTAACCCAATCTTTGAAAATGTTGTTCCTATCATTAAGGTCATTAAGGAGACTATTTTGCAGTAACTTCGTGTCGTATTCTTAACACAACTGTGTTTGAAACATACAAAAGATCAGCAATTTTTCGCACCAAATAATCTTCGTATTTATCGAGTTCCTGATCAGCCATAGCAAGCTTCCAAAGCATCCCAATGACTTTTTCCTTTTCGGTTTGAGTTAATTTAGTGTGCAAGGTTCGGGTAAATTCATGTAAAGAAACTGCATCGTCTGCTTTTTTCTGTCCTTCTTCAAACAAACTCTGAGCTTCGCCATGTGAAAGATTAAAATGAGCCTTTAGCAGCTCAGTTATCTTTTTATCCTCGAAATCATCTTGATGAAAATCGGCTCTGGCCATTTCGATTAAAAGCACCGACGTTGCAACTTCGATCATGCCAAAAATTTCTTCGTCTTGTTCTTTGGTTTTTTTTGATCTAAAAAGCTTAAATAATCCTGACATTGAGTCTGCTTTTCCTCCTTTTATTCAATTTTTTTTGAAACCGAATTACAAACCATAAACGAATTGTATTAATATGACATCCGATTTTCATAGAAAAAACAGGGCAAATAAGTGAACTCAGATATGTCAAACAGCATCTCATCATCACTGGCTCTAAAATTAGGCATTGCATTCAGCCTTCTATTCTCAGGATTGATATGGCTTGCTGATATTTTATGGATGCAAGAACCACTGCTCTTGCCGAAACCAGATGGAATTGCCTTTTGGTACAAATGGCAACTACAAAACCCTGATTTTATCAGTCGATCAAGTGCATGGGTGCTTTACTTCGGCCACCAAATTATTATCTGGTGGTTGATTTTCAAAGCGCAAGTAAGTAAGCCTAAATATATATCTGGCTTACACTGGTTTAACATAGCGGCGTTGTTGGCTAATGCACTTTTTGTAACCCTACATCTAGTGCAAACTCATATTTTCTATGACGGTTTGGCTCAGGATGTCACTGAGCAGTCAGCTCAATGGTCCGTCATTGTACTTTTGGTTGTGGTTCTGATGATGGAGAATCAGAGACGAGGAATGTTTTTTGGGAAACCTCTGGATTTTGTAACCAGAGCATCTCAGGGCCTTAGAAAGTACCATGGTTATTATTTTGCTTGGGCAGCAATCTATACGTTTTGGTATCACCCAATGGTGATGACACAAGGTCATTTATTGGGATTTTTATATATGTTCTTAATTCTTTTGCAAGGCAGCCTATTTTTTACTCGGGCTCATTTGAATCCAAAATGGACGATTTTTGTTGAAGTTACGGTGGTAGTGCATGCCTTGTTAGTTGCGCTAATGAACAGTCATAACTGGCCAATGTTTCTGTTTGGCTTTCTTGGGGTCTTTATGGTGACGCAGATGTATGGATTGCCACTCAGTCAAAAAATGAGATGGCTGCTCTGGTCCTTATTCATTGGGCTTATTATTGCCGTCTACAATTTTAAAGGATGGGAAACATCCTATGAAGTTGTGTTTGTTGCAGGTACAGAATGGGCCTCTGCGATTTTGGTTGCAGGTTTGATATTATTTCTCCAATCTGATTTCATCAAGAAGTTACTGTTTCTGAAAAAAACAAATTGAAAGACATGTAGTTACCGAAGGAGAACCGGTAGGATCATCCCGATTTTGGATAAGTTTAATCAAAGACTGTATGTCTAATCATCGGATGCAAAGTTTAGTGACAACGAATTGATGCAATACCTGAGACCAGTTGGTGCTGGACCATCGGAAAAAACATGGCCAAGATGTGCGCCGCATTTCCCACAAAGTACCTCATCACGCACCATGCCATGGCTGTTATCGGACTCTATTTTTACGGAATTGTCGGTATCTATGTCATAAAAGCTAGGCCAACCTGTACCTGAATCAAATTTTGTTATGGAATGAAACAATTTATTGCCACAACAGACACACAGATAAGCGCCTGATTCCTTGTTGTGTAGATAATTGCCAGTAAATGGTGCTTCTGTTCCCTTTTCTTGGGTAATATTAAATTGTTCTTCGGTTAAGTGGCTAATATCCTTGTCGCTGTCGCTGTTATCTTTACTCATAATACTTTCTCAAAAAGTTTTTTTGATGTGTATGCCATTTTAATCATTTTTGCTGTATGTCTATAATGCAATTTGCAATTAAACTAATATCATGAAAGCCAAGCTAGAATCTACATTTGCCTATTTCCATCCCAAAAACTGGATAATCATCTTGATTCTTTCGTTAACTAGACTATTAGTATTACTCCCGTATCCTTTCATTGTCAAAATTGGAGAGTTATTGGGACATGTTTTGTACCGATTACCATCATCAAGGTCAAAAATAGCATTGAAAAATATACAACTATGCTTTCCCAACTTGTCATCTAAAGAACAAAAGAAGTTATTGAAACAGCACTTTATCTCACTTGGCATTGGTTTTATTGAAGTTGGTATTGCACGGTGGAGATCTACAAGAAAACTCAAACAGATTGTTAAGATACAAGGTCTTGAAAACCTGCGGGATGCTGTGGCCAAAAATAAAGGCGTCATCCTCTTTAGTGCTCACTTCACTTTACTGGAAATCAGTGCTCTTATTGGTCGTAGTGATATTGGAGTGGATCTGCCTCCTTTGGTTGGAATGTACCGTTTGGGAAACAATCCGATAATCAATCGTTTCTTTCGCAATACCAGACTCAGATCTTGTGAGAGTCTAGTCACAAAAAACGAAGTCAAAAATTTAATTCGAGCACTCAAGGATAAAAAAATGGTTTGGTATGCAGCTGACCAGAATTTCATTGGTAAAAATGCCATACCAGTCAAATTTTTTGGACACGAAGCAATGACTAATGCAGGCATAACTCGGATAGCTGAAATTGCTGGCTGTCCTGTATTGCCTTTTTTACCAATGAGACTACCGAATGGTGAAGGCTATGTATTAGAGGTATACCCTGAAATCGATACGTTTCCAAGCGGAGATCCACAACAAGTCATGGAAAGAGCGCATCGAATTCTTGAGGCCCATATCCTTAAAAATCCAGAACAATATTATTGGGTTCACCGCCGATTTAAGGGCTCTAAATCAGGTTGGGATCCTTATGGCAAAGAGAATTAAACCTCGCTGTGATGCTTGGCGATACATATATCCCAACCTGAATTGGGAAATGCCAGTTGGTTCATCTTCGTTACTTTGGTAAGAGAGCGCTTCAATCGCATTAAATTTGAATCTGACAAACGCTTGGATGATTCGCTGACTTTGCCTTTATCAAAATCCAGCAAAAAAACTTGATTGTTCTGATTAATCTGAATGTTTTCAATATTCAAGTCCATATGAAAAACACCCTGATTGTGAAATTTAGCAATACATTCACCGATATTTCCCCACAATTGCTCAGTCATTGAGTTTCCAAGCAACTTGTTGCTTAAGGATTCAATATCAGGGATTTCTCTGGTAATAATGTCAGCCCTGTAACAGATTCCATTACGGACATACCTTGCAGCGACAGGAGTAGGAACGGGTAGTTGTTTCTTAACCATATCATTGAGCAAGCGCCACTCCTTGAAAGACCGAGTGTTGTGTTCACCCATCCAGAGGTATTGATCCAAAGTCAATTTTGCAACTAGTCCACCTCGATTATAGTGCCTCAAAACGCAAGGTTGGTCTTGAATGTTGACAAAGTAAACTGTGCCTCTCCCCATAGATTGGGGTTGAGCTTCTTTGTCCATTTTCCAAAAATCGGATTCAAAAATATTCTCATCAATTTCGTTCATAAAACGATCATCATATAAGATAATACTCTGATTGATTTTTGTAACTTGACTGGTCATATAGTGGGATCCAATAACGATAGTTTAACTCCAGATAGCATTTGTGTAATCAGATTATCAGCTCTAGGCGATTGCTGCCATGCATTGCCGATCATGAAAACACTTCGTGAGAGCTTCCAAGACACCAAAATCACTTGGATTATTGGCAAAACTGAATTTCAGCTTTTGGAAGGAATAGAAGACATTGAATTTATTATTTTTGACAAATCCAACCTGCTAAAATCTCTTATTAAACTCTCGACTCAGTTGAGACACCGGAAATTTGACATCCTCCTACACATGCACGCTTCAATGACTGCCAATCTAGTCAGTTGCTTTGTTAAGGCGACCAGGAAAATTGGCTTCGATAAAGAACGCGCAAGAGATTTGCAGAGATTTTTTTGCAACGAAACAATTGCAGCAAAACCTAGGCAACATGTCATGGACGGATTTTTTGGCTTTGCTGAATACTTGGGTATAGATTCAAAACAAGAGAACTGGCATCTTCAAATTCCTGAATCTGCTAGTGCATTTGCTGAGAAAATCATAGATCACGATAAAATTAATTGTGTGATCAGCCCGTGCAGCAGTCAAAGATTTGGGCAAAAATACAACAGAAGCTGGTCGGTGGAAAGCTATATAAGTGTTATTGATCATTTGATCAAAACGTACAACATCCAAGTAATACTTACAGGTGGAGCATCAGAAATTGAATTGAATTATGGCAATCAAATCAGTCATCATTTTAAAAGCCAAGTAAAGAACCTAGTAAACCAAACCTCACTCAAGGAATTAACCGCACTGATCAGCAAAGCTGATTTTGTTATCTGTCCAGACTCAGGACCTGCTCATATTGCAACCGCGATGAAGACCAAAGTTATTGGGCTCTATGCGATGAGCAATCCTCTGAGAAGTGGACCTTACTTGTCAAAAAATTGGGTAATTAATGCTTACCCCAAAGCGGCCAAAAAATTATTAAATAAAGATATTTCTGAATTAAAATGGGGTTACAGAATCAAAGAATCGGAAGCCATGAATTTAATTACCCCCGAGGAAGTAATAGCTAAAATAGACCTGTTAGTTTTACAAAGCTATTAAAACTTCCAATAATTCAATTTCATTCTCATCTTGATGTGTCGAAAAATATTCTTAGGCTTTGGTTTGAGATAATCTAAGTTCTTCTCACTCATATTATTAACCGCCTTCAAAACTCTCTGTGATGATTGTCCATCATAATAAGGATGTAATTGCTTGGCGTATTCTGCAACTTCCTTAAAGATTGCTGTTTTGTCAGCAAGAACAGCATTGATAGCCGATTCCAATTCTGTGTGATTAGAAATATTTATGATGTAATCATCCGGCATTGCATTATTCAACGTTATGGTGGGTTTTTTGAGCAAGGCAAATTCACCAATAACTGAAGAAGTATCCGAAACCATTAATTCTGCTGATTTTAACAATGGAGCAATTGAATCTTGTTCGATAATTTTTAAGTTTTTGCCTTCGATTTTTCGGTATTGATCCACCAATTTGGGGTTCATTTTTGGATGGAATTTGATGATCCAGAACCACGATTGTTGTTTAGAAAGTTTTTTTATTGAATCATAAAGTTCTGCGGCTGAAGTCAATTTTGGTGAGAAAGTAGGAGCATACAATATTATTGGCCCCCTTGCTTCGGGAAAATTTACCGGAATGGCTTCAAATAAGGCATCTGTTTTTGGCCATCCTGTTTCAATGACATCAAAGTGTTGATGCTTTTGTTTTAGAATATTGAATGTATTAGTGGTACTAGGGCCATGCGTGCAATAGAGATCAAAACAGTCCCTGATTCTAAAGGTCGTTTTTTTCTTCCATTCAAGGCTATGGAATACTTGCACTTTTAAGCCAGGAATAAAATTAGGGATTGTATTTCCAGGAACAAAGCAAGCTTGCGGATCATACTCAATAACCTCCTCGACTGTTTTCAACTCATGCTCAGCCTTAGAAAGATGATTGTTGATTTCTTTGCCTACCAAAAACCAACAAACATGGTCTCCTTGTTTTTGAATTTCCTTTTGAAGTGGTCTTAAGATCTCATAAGAATAGTCATGTTCTATATAAAACAAATAGTTTTTTTGCTTTCTCTTCAAACGATTGGTTACCTCAGAGCTGGATCATAAATAGCAATTGTTGCGATTGTACAAAGTCAGCCAATTTGATTGTTTGCCTTCACAACTGCTTCCGCAATAACCAAATCTTGGACTGCGACTCCAGTTAAATCGACAACCGTGATTTGATCACTATCTGTTCTTCCCTCGGCCCTACCGGAAAAAATATCTCCCAATTCTAAAATATCTTCTTCTTTCACTTTCCCTTTTTTCAGTCCTTGGTGTATTTCACCCCTCTCTTTATTTTGTGAGATGCTGTCAGCGACGACAATAGATGCTCGATCGAGTATTTTTGGATCCAACTCACATTTTTCTGGTGTGTCTGAGCCCACAGCAGTTATATGCGTTCCAGGTTGTACCCATTCCTCATCAATGATGGGCTCTTTGGCGGATGTGGTGGTAATTATTAATTGAGAGCGTTCAATCAATTCCTTTAAATCGGAGCAAGTAGTCACACTGACACTTAAATCGGAAAGATCTTGCTTCAGCTCATCCAACGACCTTTCATTTCTACCCCAACAGCATATTTCCTCTATAGGCATAACATCCAAAAGACATCTGGCTTGATGTCTCGCTTGAACTCCACTGCCGATGATTGAAGCAGATTTAACACCATTGTTTGCCATTGCCTTGGAAGCAATGGCTCCTGCGATGCCTGTCCTTAGATCTGTCAGATTGGCATCGTCAATAAGTACTGCTTTGGGAACACCTGTATTGATATCAAATAGGATCATCATTCCTTGTCCTGGAGCCAAATTGTGATCACGATTGTTGGCAAAGCCAGAAGCAATTTTCACGACATAATGAGAACCTCCTTGAATATAACCATATTTGATATGCACCTCGCCGGGAGGGTTTGCAAATAGAAGTTCGCCAACTGGAGGTATTTCGGCATGTCCCAGGGAATATTCAATAAAAGCTTTTTTCATGGGCTCATAGACATCAATATATTCCAACAAATCTGAAATCTGATCCCAATCAAGAACCATCACACCGTTCATGAGACAACCTCCATTAACTTTTCACTGCTGATATTGGCACCACAAAGTACTATTAAAACTTTTTTATTCTTAAATTTACGCTGTAGTTTTAAGAAACCTGCAATAGCAACGCCTGCTGAACCTTCTATCATCATTTGGTGACTGTTCATAAATTCTCTCATGCCACTGAAAATTTCATCTTCAGTCAATAAAATTGATTCGTCTATAACAGAATGGCAGTATTCATAAGTGATTGAACCTTTTTCCAATGCACCGGCTGTACCATCACTGATGGTTTCAAAATGGTCGATATCTATGATGTCTCCGGCTTCCAATGAATAATGCATAGCTGCAGAATTTTCAGGTGAACAAGCAATAATCTGCACACCTGGATTTATTTGTTTTAAGTAGCCACCTATTCCAGAAATCAAACCTCCGCCACCAACAGCAATAAAAACAGCATCAATTCCAGTGGTCTGTTGAGTAACCTCAGCAGCAATGGTGCCCTGACCAGCAATTACATCATAATCGTTATAAGGTGAAAGATACGGATAACCATGCTTGAGAGCATAGGTTCTCGCTGCTTTTTCTGCATCCCCAGAATCTTTACCCTTGATATTCACATTGGCACCAAATTGTTTAATCTTGTTCAACTTGGCAGAGGAGACATTTTCAGGAAGAAATATCAGGGTGTCCAACCTCAAGATACTGGCAGCATATGCTACTGCGGATCCGTGATTCCCTGAAGAGGCAGTGATGATTTTCTCTGGATTCTCTTCAGCCATTAAACTCATTTTATTAACCGCCCCTCTGGCCTTGAAAGAGCCGGTAACTTGGAAATTTTCAAGTTTTAATAAGACCTTGCTACCTGAATTGTTACTCATAGAATGAGAAAACTCTACTGGCGTCTTCCTTATATGAGTTGCAATTCTCTTAAGGGCAGCATCAACGTCTTTGCAAAACTCTTGATTCACAATAATCTCCTAATGCATTTGTTCATTGTTCTTTAAGATTCCTTGGTATATTTGAACATATTCGTCCGTCATTGAGCCAACAGTATAGG
>LUMW01000850.1_pt1 | contig 13507 bp, 12 predicted proteins | sample 729761 | NCBI WGS metagenome assembly LUMW01 (sample SAMN03860302, study PRJNA289734) | marine metagenome | biome: seawater column; feature: ocean; material: water; isolation source: Red Sea water column Station 192 - depth 500m | place: Saudi Arabia: Red Sea | collected 2011-10-15 | depth 500 m
GAATTATTCATCTGAGGTTAAGATAATATCAACAAATATCTCAGAGCCAAAACTTCAAAGCAAACTCAAAAACTATAGCGCTTTGATTAATTTAATTGGTATAGGGAGACAAACTCCAAAATCTACATTCGAAGAGATCAACCTGAATCTAACAAAAGATGTAATTAAAGCATGTAAAAACGCTGGAATAAAAAAAATTATCTTTATCAGCGGTCTCGGTGGCTCCAAAAGTAATACATCAGATTATTTTGCTTCAAAATACAAAGCTGAACAAGAAATAATCAATTCTGGATTAGATTATACAATATTTCGTGCTTCTTATATTATAGGGAAAACGGATCATCTAACCAAGACTCTTTCTAAGCAAATGAAAAATGGAGTTATAGTTATTCCAGGTTCTGGTAAGTACAGATTGCAGCCAATATTTGTGGGGGATGTTGCAAAAATCATTCTAGAGGCAGTTCTTAAAAAAAAATTTTCTAAGAAGATAATAGATCTAGTAGGACCTCAAAAGATTAGTTTTGAAGATTTTGTGAAACTTTTTGCTGGAAATACAGGAGTAAAAATTGAAAAAATTAGCATAGAAGATGCATATGATGAAGCAAAACGTAATGCAAAAGCTGTTTATGGTTTAGAATCATTAAACATTCTAGTTGGAGATTATACTAGTGATGGAAAACAATTACAAAAACTATCTAATGTTAAACTAAAAACTATTCAAGAATTTTTACAGACCAGCAGCCTTTCTTAGTTCTTCAGCCTTGTCGGTCTTTTCCCAGGTAAATTCTGATTCGTTTCTGCCAAAATGACCATAACCAGCAGTCTTTTTGTAAATGGGTCTTTTTAGATCCAAATGAGAAACTATTGCAGCAGGTTTCATGTCAAAGTGCGCATTTAGAATTTTCTCAATCTGTTCTTCAGATATTTTGTTTGTTTCAAATGTATTAACCATTATAGATAATGGTTGACAGACTCCTATGGCATAAGCAATCTGCACTTCACATCTATCTGCAAGACCAGCAGCCACAAGATTTTTTGCAACATATCTGCACATGTAACAAGCAGATCTATCCACCTTTGATGGATCCTTTCCCGAAAATGCTCCACCACCGTGTCTTCCCATTCCACCATACGAATCAACAATAATTTTTCTACCAGTAAGTCCAGCATCGCCATGGGGTCCTCCAATCTCAAATTTTCCAGTTGGATTTACATGAATCACAATGTCATCATGCCACCAATTTCCACAAACAGGCTTTACCACTTTATCAATAATCTGCTTTCTAATCTCCTCATTCGATATCTCAGGATCATGTTGAGTTGAAATTACAATCGTTTCAACTCTTTCTGGTTTGTCATCTACATATGCAACAGAAACTTGCGATTTACCATCTGGTCTTACCCATGACAATTCTTTTGATTTTCTAACATCGGCGAGTTTTTTTGTAAGCTTGTGAGCCAGTGATATTGGCAATGGCATAAGCTCATCAGTTTCATTTGTTGCATAACCAAACATTAATCCCTGGTCGCCTGCTCCTTGCTCCTTTTGTGTTTCTGATACTGTTACTCCTTGTGAAATATTTGGGCTCTGTGGATCTATCTTTACAACAACTTTGCAAGTTCTGGCATCAAATTTCAATGCAGCATCATCATAACCAATTTCCGCAATAGTATCCCTCACTACTTTTTCAATGTCAAATTTTCCCTTTGAGGTAACTTCACCAGCAACTGTAACAAAGTCTGTAGTTACTAATGTCTCAACGGCTACTCTCGAATCTGGATCCTGTCTAAGAAATTCATCTAATATTGCATCAGAAATATGATCACAGACTTTATCTGGGTGTCCTTCAGTTACTGACTCTGATGTGAAGGTGTACGTTTTTGACATTGGTGATACAATCTAAAGCTCGTTTTCTAATTTGATAAAAAGTACATTATTTCCTCGTAGAATTACTTGTCCAAATTTTTCTACGGTTTTACCATCATTTAGCTCCTCAGCGTCAGTCATAATCAAATTCATGTAAGAATCAACATTATCGATCTTCCCTCTATATTCAACATCATTTTTCAGTCTTACAGTCACAGATTTTTTTGTATTTTTTTGTAATGTAGTTAGGGGTCTTTTTGATGTTGTTTGTGACATAATATTCTCTTGTGTTGCCTCTTTGACAACAAAATAAAAGCCTTGCCTATTTGAATGATAAGGAAAATTTCATTAGTTTTCTATACAAACACTAAATGTATGATTAAAACTGGATTAAAAGAACTAGATCAATTCCTTGGCGGTGGAATTAAGGGGGGATTAATTACTAGTATTTCTGGACAAAGTGCTACTGGAAAAACACAATTAGCGTTTCAAATTTGCCTTAATGCTTTGGATGGTGGGAAGGAGATCCTTTTTCATGATACAACTGGTGAATTTAGACCTGAAAGACTAGTTGAAATGATGGAATATCAGAAAATTAACCCATCCCTACTTGACAGAATTAAAATAAATCGGGTTACTAATACTGTAGAACAACTACAATCATTGACAAAAACAACATTTGAAAATTATTCTTTACTAATCATAGACAGTGTAACGGATCTTTTCTCATTTGAATATTCAAAAAAAGAACAATCTTTTGAAAAAAATATTTCTTTTATGAAATATATGCATACTTTATCAATAATTGCCATTGAGATGAGAATTCCTATAATCATAACTAATACTGTTCGAAGTATTAACAAATATGAAAAGGAAAACTTGGAGGAATCAATCAGTATGTACATACATAATAAGATAAGACTTTCAAAAAATGGTAATGGGTATTCCTGTCAAGCTAGCTCTCCTTTTGATAACAAAAAATTTCAATATACTATAATGTCAAAAGGCCTAACTGATCAATCTTAATCTATTTAATACACTAAGAACGTGTATACACAATGGCAGGACTTTCTGAATATATTCCTATTATTGCAATTATTTTATTTGCCGCAGGAATTGTAGGTGCGATGGTTTATGAGCGAGTTAGAACAAAAAATATTGAAGAGTCGTCATCCTGAAGCTTTTCTAGAAGAAAAATTTCATTCATTAGGATTTGAACAACTAACTGATATTCAAAAAAGAGCTACACCGATAATTTATCAAAAAATTGATTCATTGATCATAGCTCCAACAGGCTCAGGTAAAACAGAATGCTCAGTAATTCCTACTTTTTCGCAGATAAAAGAAACAAAAAAGCAGGGAAAAATTAAAGCACTTTACATTACGCCATTAAGGGCACTTAACCGAGATGTTTTTCGAAGAATAATCAAATATGCTGAATTAGATGATCTAACAATTCAAGTTAGACATGGCGACACACCACAATCAGTTAGAAAAAAAATCTCAGAGTCACCACCAGATGTACTAATTACAACGCCGGAAACACTAGTTATTCTTCTCACTCAACAGAAAATGTTATCTGCACTTTCTGAACTAGAACGTGTTATAATTGATGAAGTACATGAGCTTCTTTCTAGTGAACGTGGATCTCAGTTATCCTTAAGTCTAGAAAGACTACAGCTTAATTCAAACCAGAAAATTATACGGACTGGACTGTCGGCTACTGTTGGAAATGTTGATGATGCTGCACACTTTCTTGTTGGAACAGAGAAACCATGTAAGATAATTCAAGATAAAACAATGAGGAAGTATGATGTTGAAGTAAAATTTGTTAAAGGTTCAATTTCTGAGGTAGCTGATTCAATTATTCAATATGTTGAAAAATTAGAAATAAATTCTCCAGTTCTTTTGTTCACTAATACTAGGGGTGAATCTGAATTTTTAGCCTCAATTTTAAAAGAAAAAACTGTGATGAATGTAGAGTTGCATCATGGTTCACTGTCAAAGCAAGTTAGAGAGGAAACAGAGAGCATACTTCGTAGCGGGACAAGTGGTATAGTTGTATGTACGTCATCTCTTGAATTAGGATTAGATATTGGTTCAGTGGAACTTGTAATTCATTATGGCTCACCACGCCAAGTATCAAAATTAATGCAACGTATAGGCAGAAGTAAGCACTTTCGTAATTCTTCAGCAAGGGGTCTAATTATCACAAACAGTGCTGATGATGAATTTGAAACCAGGGCAATTCTTGACAGAATAAAAAATAGTTCTATTGAAGAACAAAAAATTCATGATGATTCGCTTGATGTTTTAGCCCACCACTTAGTAGGTCTGTCACTCCAGATGGGTGAATTATCTATTGATTTTGCTTATAAAATAATCAAACAAGCCTATCCATTTAGAAATCTAACATTAGATGAGTTTTGTAATGTTTTAGAGATCTTGGACAGTATCTACATTCTATCCTTTGACAAGAAAAAAATGAAATTCTGGAAAACACGAAAGGCATTCAGATATTATTTTGAGAATCTATCAACAATTCCAGATATTTTAAAATTCAAAGTATTTGATTCAGTAGGAAAAAAAATCATAGGATCCTTAGATCAAAGGTTTGTTGGTGATCATGGTGAAGCAGGGAACATCTTTGTTCTACGTGGAATGCAATGGAGAATACTAAATGTTGATGAAAAGGCTTTACAAGTAAATGTTGAACCAATTCGAGGTGAACGAAGGAATGTTCCTTATTGGGAAGGAGAAAACATTCCAGTAGATTACAATACAGCACAAAAAGTTGGGTTATTCAGGAATAAAGTAAAACGTGGCTCATTATCAATGCTTAACAAAATAATCCCAGAACTAGATTTTAGCGTTATACCAGATGAGAAAACTATTGTAATTGAGTCCGTAAGAACAGATCGCAATGTTGTCATTCACGCATGTTTTGGTACAAAAATCAATTCAACCCTCGCAACCATACTTTCCTCACTACTAGAATCTATTCTTGGGCAAGTTGTTCAATCAAGATCAGATGCATACAGAATTGTTTTGGAATCAAACGCAAGAATTAACCAACAGATGATTATCGATGCTTTAATTGAGAAATTCGATCTTCGTGATATTGTAACTGCATCATTGATTGGAACACATAACGTTAATTGGAGAACATGGTGTGTTGCAAAAAAATTTGGGATGGTAGGTCGTGGGGCTATTTATGATAGAAAATCAGGTCGTTTTCTTTACGAACGATATCAAAATACGCCTGTTGTTATAGAATCATTAAGAGAGCTATTCCATGATAAGTTTGATCTACAATCAACTGAAATCATTTTAAATAAAATTAGAAATAAGGAAATTCAGATTGAGTGGGTTAACGTCAGCAAGTTTTCCAAATTAGCTGAACCACTATTAGATCACACTACAAAATATTATTCATCCCCAGCAAGTGTTGATAAGGCAATTCTTGATTTGGTAAAAAAACGGTTATTCAAAGCCAAGCATCGTCTAATCTGTGCTCGCTGTGGAAAATGGCAGTTAGCTGTAATTACGGAAGATGTAAAGAATCACCTTAGTTGTAAATATTGTAAAAGTAGGCAAATTACAGCCACATTTTATTCAGATCATGATTTAGTCAAGATCATTCAGAAAAAACATAGTGGGAAAAAACTTTCAACTGAAGAAAATCAAAAATTTAAACGTGCTTGGAAAGTAGCTTCGTTAATTGAAACTTTTGGTAAAAATGCTATAATTGTTTTATCAGGTTATGGTGTTGGTGCTGATACTGGTGCGAGAATTTTACGAAATATGACTGATCAGGAGCTAATGTATAAACAAATTTACGAAGCTGAAAGACAGTATGTAATGACAAGAGGTTTTTGGGATTACTAATTCTTTTTTACAATAGTTGAAAACGGTGTCAAAAACAATTCAGTTCTACCCTCAAGACCAGCTTTTGCGTTAACAGCAGTAACAGAAATTATCTCTCCACTAGAAAGTCCATCTAATAGGATTGCTTGATTTCTCCATCCTTTAATCCAAATTTGACCGCTATCATCTTCAACAAACATTTCTGATAACAGGATCGTTTCGCCAGTTTTTGTTTGAATTTCGCGCTTTTCTGGTTCTTTCAAAATAATAGCTTCTATACAATAATTATTTTCCAATTCAATCTCAGAAATTTTTGTCCTCAGGCTAGATAATTCTGGTATATTCTGATCATCATCAATTTTTCTTACAAATGAATCATGATTTAGTGTTACAGCATTACCAAAAACTTGTGAAGGCATGCATTCTATAACATCTTCCACGTTAATAGAATCCAGCATATTTGAAAAGTCTGATAAGTACATCATGTTTTTCTTATTGTCTATACCAATTGCAGAAGTTTTGTCTCCATCATTTCTTTTGATTGATGCAATGCGTACAATAATAGGCTCTGACTCTTTTCCTCCCTCAATTTCAACTAACGTTGCCTCATTTCCATGTATTTCGAGACCCTGATTTCCTATCTTTGTTCTAACACCTAACAACCTAACTTTTGCATTCTGGGAAATGACTTTAGGCAAAAACGATTCATCTTTTCCCCATATGACAACTCCTTTGGTGGAACCATCTTTCCCTTTCAATCTCATTCTAAGTCCTTTTCCGGGTTCTCCACGACGATTAGTGAATCAACTGCTCGAATTTTACTCTCTTTATTGGTTGATTCGATGTTAGATCCTGAACCAACATTTAGTGTTGGGCTGCCATTAAGATCTGCCTTAACATAAGCCTTGATTATTTTTATCAGATCACCCGGCTTAAGATCTTCAATTCCTGGCAGGTTAGCTTTTTCATCCCAAAGCTTAACGCTTACAGTAGAATCATTATCGTACACAGTCATAGTTCTAAGTAGAAAGGGTGAACCATCTTTTCTAGAAAATTGTTTTGCTGGTGAAATATTTAGAACTCTACTTTCTATTGATACGTCCTTAGCACCCACGTAAATGTCCTTTAATCCAATTTCAGTTTTCAAATTTTGTTTTAATGATATTCCTAAATCTCCCGCAATAAGAAAAAGGGCACCTTCGTCTGTTAAATATCCTGGACCTATCTTTTCCATTTTTTGTTTAATTTTATCATCAATATCCTGTTTGGTTAATTCAGGTTTTTGTTCTTGGATCTTTTCTAACAGTTCTTCAAACTCTGACAAGTTGCTCCCTTTAATTTTCCACTTTTCATCTCTTATTAACATTTAAGGAGTCTAGAATTTCAAGAAATATGAAATCTGTTTTTGCCAGATCGCTTTTCAAATCATATGATGGAATAAACGCAGTAGACGGTATAGATCTTGATGTAGATGAGGGACAAATTTTTGGTTTTCTAGGACCTAATGGAGCAGGAAAATCAACTGTGATTAAACTGTTAACTACATTAATCCAGCCAACTAGTGGAAAAATTTCAGTTCTAGAAATTGATGCCGCAAAGGAACCATTGAGTATAAGGAAAAAAATCGGTGTAGTTTTACAGCAACCAAGTTATGAACCTACACTAACAGTAGAAAAATCACTTGAGAAATATGGAATGATGTGGAATATTGAAAAAAAAACTAGAATGAATAGAATGGAAGAACTTCTTTCTGCTTTCAATCTAGTTGATATTAGAAAGAAAAGAAATGAGGATCTTTCCATTGGTCAAAGAAGACGAGTGCAAGTTGCACGTGAATTTATGCATGATATGGATCTTTTGTTCTTAGATGAACCGACAGTTGGATTAGATCCAACTGCAAGACGACAGTTATTAGATTTTTTAAAAAATAAAGTAAAGGAAAAAAATTTAACGATATTTTACACGACACATGTGCTTACTGAGGCAGAATATTTTTGTGATAATATTGCAATTATTAACAAGGGTAAAATAATCACTGTCGATTCACCAAATGGACTAAAAAAAAGATTTGGTCATGAAAAAATAATCGAAATTCATATTTCCTCTAATACTAGCGCATTAGAAAGTATTTTAGAAAATATTAAAGATTGTAAAATTGAATTTAACACTGGTGCAACAATTACAATACGTTCCACTGATTCTGAATTTGTTTTAATGAATGTTCTAAAAATTTTAAATCAAAATAACATAGTAATAGATGATTTATCTGCAATGCCAACAAACCTAGAAGACATATTTCTGAAAGTTGTGAGTGATTCTAATGCATCCGATAATTAGATTAGTTAATAGAAATATTACCATCTCGGTAAATCCAGGTTTTTTAATCTGGCAGGTAATTTTTCCTTTGATTTGGATTTTTGTAGCTGGTTTTGCATACACTGCATTAATTGATAACGTGTCTTTTGGAACTAAGAATCTAACCTATCCGGCATTCCTAGCTTCTGGCATGATTGGTTTCAATATTATGAACAGTACTCTGATTTCTGGAATTATAATTTGGAATGATAGACGACATGGAATGTTTGAACAGATAATGTCAGGTCCATTCACACGATCAAATTATATTCTTAGTAACATCGTAACTATTGCAATAGTTGGTTTAGTTAGCGCAATATTAATCGCAGCAGTTGGCTATCCAGTATTTTTCCAATCAGTAGAGTTTAGTATAGTTACAATTCCACTAATAGTTTTCAGTTCAATTGTTGGTGCAATATTATTTGGTTCTATCGCCTCAATTATTTCTGCAAGATTACGTTCAAGCGAGGGATTTAATGTAATAATAAACACAGTTTTTATTTTCTTTGCTTTTGTTAGTACTGCCTTTTATCCTGCTGCAGGTGCACCACAACCACTTGCAACCATATTTTATTTGAATCCATTAACATATCTTGTAGACATAATTCGAGCTGGGATTTTTGGTACTATTACAGAATTTGTTATTTTAGAAATGGTAGTTTTGATAACATTAGCTTCTATTCTTTTTGTTATCGCAACAAAACTGCTGACTAGAATGGATTTTTAAAAAAATAGCCCGGCCCGGACTCGAACCGAGGTCAAAGGCTCCAAGGGCCCCTATGCTTGCCACTACACTACCGGGCTTCGTCATTTTTTTTCATTATCCCCTTATAACATTACTTCAAACAGATTTCATTGTTTTTACAAGTGTAAGATAAGGGTCTTCCATAGAATTCATCATTTTTTTAGAGCGTTTTTTTATACCTAAATTGGATGACCTAAGAATTTTTTCAATTGAATTTGCTATTTGCTTAGGGTTTGTTTTTCTTATTACCAATTTTTTCTTCACAAGATAGGCTTCTATAATATTTGGTACTGCATTATATGAAATCGTTGGGATACCAAGCAGTGCGGATTCAGCAGTCATTGTTCCACCAGATCCAATGAAAACATCAGTGTTTTCCAATAATTTTTTACTATCAACAACTTTGTTTAGCACTCTAATTTTCTTACCAAAAACTTGTTCTAAGTGTTTAACCTGGGAAGAATATCTTCCCATTACAACTATTTCTTCATTAGAAAAATTTTTGAGTATTTCTTTGATAATAGGAATTGCTGGTCTTCTTTTTGTTGAATATGATGCATATTCCTCTTCAACTCTCACTAAAATTATTTTTCTTACATTTTTTTTGCTTCTGGTTTTATTATTTTTTGAAATCTTACGTTTTGCGATTATGGCAGCATCAATCGCTCTATAACTGATAATATCTTTGCTATCTATGCCAAATTTTGTGAATTCCTTTTTTGGAATAATCCATGGGATAAGCAGTTTTTGTACTAGTGGTACAACAAGCCGCATAACAGCTGTAGCATGTGGTGAATCAGAAAAACAGATGTGGGAGATACCCAATCCATAGGATACTCTTGCCGCTTCAGGAGAACAGAAGCTCACTGTTATATCGGGCGAAAATTGCTTTATCCTTAAAGATAGTGATTTTGACCTATGCAGACTAGCATTTAGTTTGTCATGTCTTTTAGTTCCTCCATGTTTTCCTATTATTTTCAGCTTAAGATCTCGTATTTTTGCTAATTGTGTAACTTGCTGATAATCACGTGATGTACATAAGACAGTATGATTTTTTTTAATGCGTTTAATCATTGGTTCAAAAAAAAGAAGCTGTTTTGGAGTCAAAACATCAAACCAAACCTTCAAGAATTTGATTGAATTTCAAACTGCAATAAGTATTTCTTAGCCTAGATTCTACTATGAGTACAATATGAAAGAAAAAGTTGTATTTTTTGGGCTTAGTACAGAAGGATATCATCTTGCTAGCAAGATGGTCGTTAATGGAGCAGATGTAAAAATAATTGATGAGTCTGCTCAAGGAGCAATTGTATTGAATTCTGAAGTTGCACAAACCTATACAGATGTAATAGCTCTTCGAGAAGATGAGCCACTACTTTCTATGGAACCGGGTAATGTTGCAATATCCAAAGCTAAATACCTTTTCTTTACACCACGAATAAGAAAAACTGGTCAGGATTTAAAAACGGAAGTAAACTCGAAATTTAAAGATGCAGTATCTGAATTGAAGAAAGGCAGTTCAGTCATTAATTGCCTTCCAACAGGATTTGGTGGTAACAATGAAAACATTTCACTTTTAGAGCATGTTACTGGACTTAAAGCTGGGAAAAATAGTTCATATTTCTATTTTCCACTAAATGATCTGAATAAAACACCAGATGTAATAGGTGCAATAAAACAAGCTGAGGAAAAAAAGCTTTTATCACTTTTAAAAACTGATAAAAAAGAAAAAAAGTTTGTGGATATTTCTTCAGCAGAGAATCTACATGCAATTGATACAATTCAAAGATTTTCAAATCAATGTAGTATTATAGAAGTGTGTGGAAAATTTGTAAAAAATAATTCAAAATATACTACGTCATTTAATGAATTTAAGGATCTATATCTTGACGATATGGTAAGTGGATTTTATGATCTGCGCATGTTGGGTTCCTCATTTGAAAGTGCACAAACTTTGATGTATCTTATTAATGGAAGTGTTCGAGGAATTCATGGTTATATCAAGAGATTGATTGATACTATTAGAATAACCCTGAAAAAAAATGATCTAAAAGCTAGTAAGACAAAAATTGTATTATCTTGGACATTAGACACAAACGAGATGCGAGGAGATAAGATTGAAATGCTAAATTCTATTTCGTCTAAACTGCGTGATTATATTGGTGATGTAGAAACTTCATCTGGTTCCATAGATCTATTTCATCAGGATAAAGTAACAATCGTAGTAGCTTGTTCTAATCATGACTATAAAGAGATAAAAGAAAATTCAAAAGATGATAACATTTTTGTAATTAAGGCAAATCCTTTATGTGAAACCTAGTCATAAAGAATAAAATTATCTAAAAAATTAGAAGGCTAATGGATGAAAACGAAAATAATGATAAAGGCTTTGAGCAAAAAGCTGATGAGAAGAAAGAAACTGAAGAACCAATAGACTATAAACAAAAAATAGATGAATTAGATTCGCTTTTAGAAAAAGAGAGACAAAAATCTCTACGACTACTTGCAGATTATCAAAATCTTGAAAAGCAGATCATTGATAGGATAAATTCACGTGGGGATAAGATAATTTTAGATTTCTTAACTGTGTATGAAGATTTCATTCGTACAAAAGATGCATATGAAAAGGAGGGAGGAAACGTAGATAATCTAAACGGCATCATAAAAAATATGGAATCCATCTTGGGAAATTATGATGTGAAACCAATAGAAACAGGAGGAAAAAAATTTGATCCTAAGCTACATGAAGTAGTGCAAGAGATTGAAAATAATGATCATGAGGAGGGAACAATTGTGAAAGAGATCGCAAAAGGATATATTATTCGTGGAGAGGTAATGAAATACTCGAAGGTATGTGTTTCAAAAAAAATAATTAAAGAATAGATGATAAAATATGGCAGAAAGAATAATTGGTATTGATCTTGGAACAAGTAACTCAGCTGCTGCAATTATACAGGGTGGTAAACCAACAATAATTCCTGCAGCTGAAGGTCAAACGGCACACGGCAAAGCATTTCCGTCAGTCGTTGCCTTTCCAAAGGATGGTAGTGCTATGCTTGTTGGTACACCAGCTGTAAACCAAGCTGTAACAAATCCAGAAAATACTATTAGCAAAGCCAAGAGAAAGATGGGAACAGATCATGTTTACAAAATTGAAGGTAAAGAATACAAGCCACAACAAATCTCTGCGTTTATTTTACAAAAAATCAAGAAAGATGCTGAAGCATTTACTGGAGATAAGATTAACAAAGCAGTAATTACAGTTCCTGCCTATTTTGATGATAATCAGAGACAAGCTACCAAAGATGCTGGAACCATAGCTGGTCTTGATGTAGTACGAATTATCAATGAACCAACAGCAGCTTCTCTTGCTTTTGGTCTTGACAAAGCAAAACAGGACATGAAAATATTGGTGTTTGACTTTGGTGGAGGCACATTAGATGTTACAATAATGGAAATGGGCGGTGGTGTCTTTGAGGTGATGAGTACTTCTGGTGACACTAAGTTGGGTGGAACAGATATGGATTTAGTAATAATGGATTATGTCAAGGAAGAATTCAGAAAGAAAGAGGGTATTGATCTTTCAAGCGACAAGAAAGCTATGGAAAGACTTAGAGAGGCCTGTGAAAAGGCAAAGATTGAACTTTCTGGCGTAATGGAAACTGACATAAACTTACCATATATTCATGAAAAAACTGCGCTTGAAGTTAAACTAACAAGAGCTAAGCTAGATAGTCTAGTGACACCATTAGTCGAAAGATGCAAGCCTTCAATTGACAAGTCACTTGAGGATGCAAAAATTTCTACTTCAGACATCACCAAAATCGTCCTTGTTGGTGGACCTACCAGAATGCCAATTGTGAAAAAATTTGTTGGGGATACGATTGGAAAAGATGCAGAATCTGGAGTTGATCCGATGGAGGCTGTAGCCTTTGGTGCTGCTATTCAAGCTGGTATCATGGCAGGAGATGTTGAAAGTGATATTGTCTTACTAGATGTTACTCCCTTAACATTAGGAATTGAAACATTAGGTGGTGTACGTGAACCAATAATTGAGAGAAATACGACAATACCCACATCCAAAGATAAGACCTTCACGACAGCTGCTGATAATCAAACTGCAGTTACAATAAACGTGGTACAGGGAGAACGACCAATGGTTGCTGATAATGTTTCATTGGGAAGTTTCAATCTGACTGATATTCCTCCTGCTCCTAGAGGTGTTCCACAGGTTAATGTGAAATTTGACATTGATGCAAATGGTATCATAAATGTCACAGCCAAGGATCTTGGAACTGGGAAGGATGCTAAAATTACAATAGAATCTACCACCAAACTCTCAGATGAAGAAGTAGAAAAATTGAAACAAGATGCCGAAAAGCATGCAGAAGAAGACAAGAAGAAAAAGGAATCTGTGGATATCAAAAATGAGGCAGAAAGTTTCATCTATACAACAGAAAAACTAGTCAACCAAGATCTTAAAGATAAGATATCACAGGAACAGGGAATCAAGATTACAGACGCAGTAAAGGAAGTAAAGGAAGTGCTAAGTCAGGATTCAGAACAAATTAAGACAAAACTAGATGCATTGAAAGCTGTAGTTAATGAAATTACCACTGAATTATACAAGAATGCTACTCCACCACCAGGTGCAGCACAACAGGAAGATGGAG
>LUMW01002197.1_pt1 | contig 13305 bp, 16 predicted proteins | sample 729761 | NCBI WGS metagenome assembly LUMW01 (sample SAMN03860302, study PRJNA289734) | marine metagenome | biome: seawater column; feature: ocean; material: water; isolation source: Red Sea water column Station 192 - depth 500m | place: Saudi Arabia: Red Sea | collected 2011-10-15 | depth 500 m
GGTCAAAATTGCATTCGGCAAAGGACCTAGCAAAATAGAAAAGATAGAAAATTGCAGGTGAATATTTGGCATAGTACTGAGCATCAAATTCAGCAATAAATAGCCAAAAATCACGCCAAAAATAGTACCGATAATTGTAGCAATCCCACCAACCACACCTAATAAACCAAGATATGCAGAGATAATTTGCCCACGAGATGCGCCCATACATCGTAGTAAGGCGATATGATCTTGATTCTGCGCCACATAACGCTGACAAGTCAGTGCAATCGCAATACCACACAGCAATAAGGTCAATAAATTCGCCAATTGCATAAAGGTATCGAGATTGCGTATTGGTCGCATCAGCCGTGAATTGCCTTCGCTGGCGACACGCAGTTTCAGCGGTTCTTCGATGAGCTTTTTATTTTCAGTTTGGAAGGCTTGTAATCGCTCGGGCTGTCCTGCCATCAATAGTCGATAGTCAATCCGACTACCGACTTGTACCGCATTAGTCCGAGCGACATCATTTTGATGAATAATCACCGTTGGCGAAAAGCCTGAAAAGCCTGTTTCTTGATTGGCATCATAGGTAATTTCGCCAGTCACGGTAAATGATCCATCAGCAATATCGACTTGATCGCCGACTTTGACATGAAGCAAATCAAAGACCCGAGGACTGAGCCAAATTTCACCTGCTTTGATCTGTTTTACAGTCGGTGTAATATCCAGCTCACCCCGTAGCGGAAAGGCATCGTCGATCGCTTTAACATTGACCATGACGAAATGTTCGCCCGTATGCGCCATCGAGCTAAATACGGTACTTTGCGAGGTTTTTAAGCCGTGCTGTGTTGCGCTTTGTCGCCATGTATCCGCAAGTGGCTCATTGGATTCGATCAGCATATCCGAGGCAAGCAATTCCCCGGCTTGTTGTTCGATCGCATATTTGATTTGTTGATTACTAAATCGTAGTGCAGTACTGGCGCTGATCGCCAATGCCAAAGCAACGACCAGTAAAGTAATCCCGCCACTGTGATAGCTCTGTCGAAGTAAACTTGAAAATAAACGCATACTTATACATCCATCTTCAAGTCAGATAATGCATTGCGATGTGTACTTTCCAATAGATTGCCATCATCAAGTTGTAGCTGTCGCTGACATTGTGAAGCAAGTTTTTGATCATGCGTCACTAACACCAATGTCGTGCCAAGCTCATGATTCATTTGAAATAAAAGCTGTTCAATCTCTTTTGCAGTATCTTGATCAAGATTTCCTGTCGGCTCATCAGCAAACACCACTTTTGGCTCTGTCACCAATGCTCGAGCGATGGCAACACGCTGTTGCTCACCACCTGATAGCACTGTTGGCGTTTGTGACATTTGGCGAATCAGACCAACGCGCTCAAGCATTGCTTGGGCTTTTTCTTTTGCCTCAGTGTAGCGATAGGCACTTTGCAATCGCATCGGCAATAACACATTATCCAGTGCGCTGAGGTGTGGTAAAAGCTGAAAGGACTGAAAAACAAAGCCAATATTTTCCAAACGCACTTTGGCACGTTGTTCTTCTGTCATGCTATGAATCGCATGACCACAAAGGTGAACCTCACCATCAAAAGGCTGATCAAGTGCTGCAAGCAAACCCAGTAGCGTCGATTTTCCTGAACCCGAACGCCCTGTGATTGCCACTTGTTCTTTTTCTACAATCTTTAAATCAATCGACTTTAAAACGTGTATCCGTTGATCGTGGATTTGTATCACTTGTGAGAGTTTTTGCGTTTGAATAATCGTTTTATCAGCAAGTTGTGGCATGATGGGATTTACCAAAAAGTTTTAGGATTTTCAAGTTCAGTTTGATAAATCAGTATTTCATGCTTCAAACCAAAGGAAAAGATGAATTCATGTACAAAGTTTTTCAGCGCTCAACATTTAAGCAACTTCCAAAACAACTTGCACTCGCGAGCAGTTTAAGCCTTGCGGGCTTCACACTTGCCCATGCCGATACAATTTTGATCATGGGTGATAGCATCAGTGCGGGCTATGGCATGGATCGTGGGCAAGGTTGGGTTGATCAACTGCAAAAACGCCTCAATCAAAAATATCCAAAACAACACCGAGTCGTCAATGCCAGTATGAGCGGTGAAACCACCAGTGGCGCTTTGGCTCGTTTGCCAAATTTGCTAAAAAAGTATCAACCTGATGTGGTCGTGATCGAACTCGGTGGTAATGATGGTTTACGTGGTCAACCGCCGAAAATCATTGAAAATAATCTATCGAAAAAATATAGTCAAGCCTTTGAGAGTAATTACAAAACTGTGGCAACAAAATTTAAAATTCAACTGCTTCCCTTTTTCCTCGATGGCGTAGCAGATCATAAAAATCTGATGCAATCCGATCAAATCCATCCCAATGTCAAAGCACAATCGATACTGCTAAATTCTGCTTGGAAGTATATTGAACCGACAGTGAAATAAGCTTATTCAATAAATCATCTCATTATTAAATTTGTGCAATATACACATTTAAGTTATAATTTGTGCATAAACAACATTTATCATCATGTATAGGTGATTTTATGACTGCTTTAGTGAAACAACCAGTAGAACAAAAAGTCGTCTTAGCCAAAGCCGTTCTCAATGCCGCAGATCAACTTGGGCTGAAGCAATCACAACTTGCCGCCATACTCGGGGTACATCGCACTGCGATTAGCCGTTTAAAAAGCAAGCCCGAGCTTGAGCCAAGTACAAAGCAAGGTGAGTTAGCGCTATTACTAATCCGTGTATCACGTGCTTTGTTTGCGCTGACCAATGGCGATGAGGAATGGATGCGCCATTTCCTCAATTCACCGAATCGGGTGACTGGTGGCGTGCCGATTGTGCAAATGGAAAGCATTCAAGGTTTAGTATCAGTTTTGAATTTAATTGATGGACTTCGAGGCAAAATATGACCTCAAGACCAACGGGTGACCATGATCAATGGCAATCCATAGATTGGGAAAAAGTAATTCGTCCAATTCACGGCACGCTATATCGCCTCGTTGAAAGCCAAGAGCAAATCGCCACACGGCAGTTGGTTGATACTTTAGAAGAACAAGCCCTTTTAGAAGAGATGCTCGATGCGGTCAAACCGCCCTATCCTGAAAATATTGCGCATCTGCATTATTTGCTAAAGTCGCCTTTTCGCTATCCACCATTAAAATGGGGATCGCGCTTTGGGCGGACATTTGAGACGAGTATTTTTTATGGTGGCTGTAGTGTCGATGTGACTTTGGTGGAGTCTGCATATTATCGGTTTATTTTTTGGCATTCCATGCAAGCGCCACCACCTAAGCCAATCATGCGTTCGGTACATACTTTATTTTCGGTCGATTATAAAACTCAAAAAGGCGTAAAACTGCAATCCACACCATTCGATCAATATCATGATGTACTTAAGCATCCATCGAATTATCGTTTTGCGCAGTCTTTAGGCACGGTGATGCGCAGTCAATATATTGAAGTCTTTGAATATTGTTCTGCCCGCACAATTCAGAATCAAGAACAGCAAGGCATTTGTGTTGGATTATTTACAGCGGATCCATTTTGTACAAATCAGCCCAAAGAACGCCAACAATGGTTTTGTGATATGTCTGCGGGTGAGATTATTTTTAAAGCGGTAGAAAGTTCAGAATTGATTCGTTTTTATTTAGATCAGTTTTTATTAGATGGTGTGTTGCCGATGCCTGCATAAAAAAATGCTTTGGTTGGAACTAAAGCATTTTAAGATTGTTCATCGATTGAATTTCACTTAAAACAAAGCTGTTCGTCTTGCGAAATAAAAATGGATACTCAATCCATATTTTTTACTCGCAATAAAATTGCTCGTCTTGCGAAATGCAAAAAATGATACTTAATCATTTTTTCATTTCTCAGGTTTAAAGCTATCTCGCAAATCCAAAATACGGTTAAACACAGGTTTTTCCGCGGTATGATCATAACGATCTGCGACAAAATAGCCTTCACGTTCAAACTGGAAGCGATCTTCAGGACTCGCTTGTGCCAATGATGGTTCAACCATAGCTTGGACGATATGCAAAGAATCAGGATTCAGATTGTCTAAGAAATCTTCACCTTCTTTAGGGTCTTCCGAGCTAAATAAACGATCATAAATACGTACTTCCGCAGGCACACCTTTTTCGGCAGACACCCAGTGAATCACACCTTTAACTTTTCGACCTTCTGGTTTTTTACCTAAGGTATCAGGGTCAATCGAACATTTCAGCTCGATCACTTCACCATTTTCGTCTTTGATCACTTCATCACATTTGATCACATAGGCATTCCGCAAACGCACCTCACCATCAGGAATCAAACGTTTAAAGCCACTCGGTGGCACTTCTTCAAAGTCAGCACGATCAATATAAATCACATCGGTGAGTGGAATGTCACGTTCGCCCATATCGACATTTGGATGACGTTTTTGCGTTAAAGTCATCGATTCAGGCAAATTGGTTAAAGTCACTTTCAGGGGATTGAGCACTGCCATAGCACGAGATGCGGTATTTTCCAGTGATTGACGAATGCAGAACTCAAGCATTGCGACATCGACAATACCATCGGTTTTCGATACGCCAACACGCTTACAGAAGTCACGCAAACCATCGGCAGTAAAACCACGACGACGCATACCCACCACCGTTGGCATACGTGGATCATCCCAACCCTGCACAAAATTGCCTTCCACCAAACGACGCAATTTCCGTTTTGAGGTAATGGTATAAGACACGTTTAATCGAGAAGATTCATACTGACGTGGTACCGCTTCTGAATGAACCTTTTCAATAATCCAATCGTAAAACGGACGATGATCGACGAACTCTAAGGTACACAGTGAGTGCGTCACGCCTTCGATCGCATCAGACAATGGATGTGCATAGTCGTACATTGGATAGATTTTCCAATTACCACCAGTTTGATGATGTTCATTGTCCAGCACACGGTAGAGAATCGGATCACGCAGATGCACATTCGGGCTTGTCATGTCGATTTTGGCACGCAGTACCGCTTTGCCTTCGCCCATTTCGCCATTTTTCATTTGTTCAAAACGGCTGAGATTTTCTTCAACAGTGGCATCACGATACGGTGAATTTTTTCCGACTTCGACGAAGCTACCACGATTGAGTTTAATTTCTTCTGGGGTTTGCAGATCGACATAGGCATCACCTTGTTTGATCAATTGCACCGCCCAATGATACAGCTGATCAAAATAGCTTGATGCATAACGAGGCTGTCCATCCCAGTGAAATCCGAGCCATTCGATATCTGATTTGATGCCATCGACGTATTCTTGTTCTTCTGCATCTGGATTAGTGTCATCGAAGCGCAGACGGCATTTTCCGCCAAATTCTTCAGCAATACTAAAATTCAGGCAAATCGCCTTAACGTGACCAATGTGTAGATAACCGTTCGGCTCAGGTGGAAAGCGAGTAACCACTTCATTCGTGCGCTGTGCTTTGACATCATCTGTTACGATTTGACGGATAAAGTCCAAACCTGCTTGCTGTTGCTGTGCCTGTTGATCTGCTGCAAGATTTTGATTTGCGGAAGAAGCATTTGGCACATTTTGAACAAGATCATTTGAACTCATAGTCATACATCACTAAAATTGGTGAAAGAAATAAATTTTCATACAAATTTTCGACAAATTGATGAGAAATATCAATTTAAAACCGTGAAATTTTGTATTTTTTACTTGCTATGAAGTTTACAGTTTGCTTATCCTTCTCACAACCAAAAACACATGGCTTTTTTGAAAATCCATGATCAGGAGATGAATTAATGAGTTTTCCTCAAGTTGAACTTAATACCAACAAAGGTCGTATCGTACTTGAACTCAATACCGAGAAAGCACCAGTGACCGAAAACTTCAAAGAAAAATCGACTCGTGATTCGATCGAAAATGAAGCGGACAACGGACTAAGCAATGACGAAGGGACTGTGGCAATGGCACGTACCCAAGCACCACACTCTGCTTCTGCACAGTTTTTTATCAATGTAAAAAGCAATAGCTTCTTGAACCACACTGGCAAAACTGCGCAAGGTTGGGGCTATGCAGTATTTGGTAAAGTCGTTGAAGGCATGGACGTTGTGGCTGAGATCAAAAACGTGCGCACAGGTAGTCGTGGCTATCATCAAGATGTTCCACTTGAGAACGTGGTCATTGAATCTGCAAAAATTATTGCTGAATAAATAATCCCTCCCAACCTCCCTTTAAAAAAGGGAGGCGTTCCCCCTCTTTTGAAAGAGGGGTTAGGCGAGATTTTAAAATGCAACAATTATTCATTGCTGATTTACACCTATCTGATGATCACCCTCGATTAATTCGAGGGTTTTTATCGTTATTAGCGCACTATCAATCCGAACCAACTGAACTATATATTCTCGGTGATTGGTTTAATGTGTGGCTTTCCGATCGTGATCCAAGCGATTGGCTATTACCCCTGGTCAAACAGTTACGAGCATTTACCGCAACAGGCAATCAAGTCTATTTCCTCTGTGGCAATCGTGATTTCGTGCTCGGACAACGCTTCTTAGATCGTTTTGGTGGAAAGTTATTACAAGAACCCTATGTGTACGACTGATGATGTAGAATATCAACACTTTAAACGCATTATTCGTAATCCTGTATTACTGGGATTTTTAAAACTTTTTCCATTTTATCTGAAACGTCGTCTTGCGGATTATGCCCGCCAAAAAAGCCAAAACCGCCAGCAGAATGCACATTACCAACCTGTCGATGTCAATCAAGCTGAAGTGCAAAAACAAATTCAAAATGTTGATTTATTGATACATGGTCACACCCATCGCCCTGCGATTCACAGTTTAGAAAATATCAAACAACGTATTGTGCTTGGCGATTGGCGAGAGGATACGGGCACAGCCAAGATTTTGTTGTTAAAATCAGCGCAAGACATTTCATTTTTTGATTGGCAGTTTGAATGATCATGGCAACTGAAATAGCTCAAAATACTTTGAATCTCACACCCGACTTCACCGTTGATGCATGTAATCAGCCTTGCCCTATGCCTATTCTGATGCTCAAGCGTTTAATCAAAACCATTGAAAAAAATAAAATATCTACTGAAAGTGGAAAGATTAAACAACTGATTTTAATCAAAGCGACTGATCCCAATAGTCAACAAGATTTGGCGCATTTTTGTCAGATACAACAATTGAAAATTGTCCAGCAAATGATTGTTGATGATGAATTTCACTATTATATTGAAAAATAACCCTTTTAAATTTTACAATACGCACCATATCGCATTAATTACTTACACATTTACACGTAATCCTACTTACATGTGCATAGCGTTGAATTATTATATGATTTTGGGAACTTCATCCCTATCAAGGAGATTACATGGCCACTGACAGTAGCAACCAATTGATGCCCCTGTCATTGACTGCGCCTGGGGTTAACCTCGGTGCGTATATTAGTACGGTGAATCAAATTCCGATTCTCACCCCTGAGCAAGAAAAAGAACTTGCTGACCGCTATTATTATGATCAAGACTTAGATGCCGCCAAGATGTTGGTGATGTCGCACCTTCGTTTTGTGATTCATATTGCACGGAGCTACGCAGGCTACGGTTTACCTCAAGGTGACTTGATCCAAGAAGGTAATCTTGGCTTGATGAAAGCGGTGAAACGCTTCGACCCGACCATGGGCGTACGCTTGGTGTCATTTGCTGTACATTGGATTAAAGCGGAAATCCACGAATATGTGATACGTAACTGGCGTATCGTCAAAGTCGCAACGACCAAAGCGCAACGTAAATTATTCTTTAACCTGCGTAGCCTCAAAAAATCCAGTAAAAAGCTGACTTTGGAAGAAGCACAAGCGATTGCTAACGATCTAAATGTGACCCCAGAGCAAGTGCTAGAAATGGAAGGTCGTCTGACCGCTTATGATGCAGCATTTGAAGCGCAAAATGATGATGACGATGAAAGTCATTACACTGCGCCTGCACTATATCTTGAGGACAATCGTTACGACCCTGCCCGCCTTGCAGAAGAAGAAGACTGGGAAGCGCAAAGTAACAACGCGCTACATGATGCGATGGAACAGCTCGATGATCGTTCACGTAGTATTTTGCAACGTCGTTGGTTAGATGATAATAAATCGACTTTGCATGAGTTAGCAGCGGAATATAATGTGTCTGCAGAGCGTATCCGTCAGCTTGAAAAAAATGCCATGGAAAAGATCAAAACCGCAATGTCTGCGGGATGATTTAATATTTCGTTTGACTGAATCATATTTGAATTTAACACCATTCCAATTGGTCTCACCTATAAACTTGGGTTTTATAGGTGATATTTTCACAGACGTTCATCTCAAGTGAATTTTCACCCACCTTAATACGAAAAAAATCCATCTTTAAAAGCAAAGACATAGGCATAAAAATAACAATCCTCTATACTACTCGCACTCATTTTAGCACTTTGCTTGGAACGACTATGTGGATTGGTATCGCTGCCCTTAACTTAGCCTTAGCCGTGATGCTCGGTGCGTTTGGTGCACATGGCTTGCAAAAAATAGCCAATGCACAGCAAATAACGTGGTGGCATTCGTTTAGGCATGCCACGTATCTTGGGTGCGATCACGCCGATTGGTGGATTTTTCATGATACTTGGCTGGTTGGCTTTGGCTTGGCAAGCCTTTAAACAACATTGATTTGAGCATATTAGTTTTAAAAATTGAAGATTGATTTACCCATGAATATTTTTTTAAATGGCGAAGCGCTGACTACAGAATTCAACACTTTGTTTGAATTAGTGCAATCGCTACAACTTGATGGAAAACGTTTTGCTGTAGAAATGAACGAACAGATCGTGCCAAAGAGCCGTTTGGCGGAAACCATCATCCAAAACAATGATAAGATTGAAATTATTCAAGCCGTAGGCGGAGGTTAAAGGCAATATTATGCAACGTGATACACAGCTAGAAAATTCAAGTGATTCCTCATTTAAAATTGGACAACGTGAGTTCCACTCGCGCCTACTGGTCGGCACAGGCAAATATAAGGATTTAACTGAAACAGGCTTAGCAATTGAAGCCAGTGGTGCTGAGATCGTCACGGTCGCAATCCGCCGTGTCAATATTGGACAAGATCCAAGCCAACCGAACCTGTTATCTGTAATCCCACCTGAAAAATATACTATTTTGCCCAATACCGCAGGCTGTTTTGATGCCCAAAGTGCGATTCGTACTTGCCAACTTGCCCGTGAACTCCTTGATGGGCACAACTTGGTGAAATTGGAAGTCTTGGGCAATCAAGAAACGCTCTATCCCAATGTGGTCGAAACGATCAAAGCCGCTCAAGTGCTGATTGATGATGGATTCGATGTCATGGTCTATACCTCAGACGACCCAATTGTGGCACAAGAGCTTGAAGCAATGGGCTGTGTTGCCATCATGCCTTTAGGCAGCTTGATTGGTTCAGGATTAGGGATTTTGAATCCGCATACATTGTCGATCATTATTGAAAATGCAAAAGTGCCTGTCTTAGTCGATGCAGGTGTCGGTACAGCAAGTGATGCTGCGATAGCGATGGAATTAGGTTGTGATGGCGTGCTGATGAATACAGCGATTGCGCAAGCACAACAACCGATCTTGATGGCAAGTGCCATGAGAAAAGCTGTCGAAGCGGGACGTGAAGCCTTTCTAGCAGGTCGCATGCCACGCAAACGCTTAGCCAATGCCAGCTCACCTGAAACGGGTTATTTCTTTAAATAACGAATATTGTATTTTTTATTTAAGTAATCATCTCGCTGAGAGTAAAAAAATTGCAGTGAATATCGTTGCAGTTTTTTTATATCAATAGATTTTTTAAATTAACTTGGCAGTCGTGGTTCTGCTTCTAAAGCACTGCGCTTTATACGACTATAAACCGTTTCTAGATTAAAATCCGAGAAGTCTTTTTGTACTTTAAACATGATTGGCAGTTTATCAATTAAATGCTAAAAATACATTATTGCCTTCTAGAGAAAATGCATTTTTATTTTCAACAATCGTCACGCAATAGTTCTTATATTGCTTTGGAATATTCATCAAATCATGAAATGCAGATTTTTTTATCACCATCATTTCATGGTATATCTCTTGATAACGTTTTAAGTTTTGATTTCGACCAGCGAACAACCCTGCCAAAGCGCCTTTTTTATTTGGTGTACCCTGATTTCTCTCAATTTCTTTGAGTTCAAATTGTAAGCCACGATACCAACTCATTTTGTTATCAAAACTTTCAAAGAGTAAGTCCAAAGGTTGTTTTGCGACATCACCGACCATTCTCAATTCATGCGCACTGATATTCACAAACAAATCACTACGACGACGTTCAAGCATTTTCATATAAGAAATAATTTTGTAGCCAAATACCTGAACTTGCGTATTTAAAGATAATAATGGTTGCTGTTTAAATACATCAAAACTATTAATCATATCTTGGAACATATGTTTAATGGTGTAATACACATAATCATATTCATCTTGATGGGTAATAAAACTGCTCATCGCCTCTTTTAAGGGCTTAAGAATAATTGAGTGAATCAAATTTTCAATTTTGGATAAATGATTACCGACGATCAAATCCATATTGCTTTCTTTAAATTCAATCGGTTGGGTAAACATCGGCATGATTTGATTGTTAAATGCTGTCTGTGTATTGGCAACAAAATCAACCACTGACTGATTTAAGTTATATTCCACCGTGACCATATTGGAGATGAGAAATTTAAACTTTTTAATGTCATTCATCTCATCAGATGCCACCAATGGCAATGCTAGCGTATAAATATAGACTTTTGGACTGTGCTCAACAGTTTGCTCAAGTAAATAACGGCGTATTGAGAAAATATTTTCATCAAAGCTACGGCCAGGCGCCACGAGGAAATAGTATTTACTGGTTTTCACCACAGAAAACTTACGGATCGTCGCTTCTTTTCGGATGATATATTTAAAATATAAATTATCTTCATTATTGATTTCATAGCTACTCATGCGCTTGAACCAATAATCCAAAAGTTCATGCTTGATATACACTTCTAAGATGTAAACTTTTAATTCATCTTGAGTGATGCCACGAGTATTTTTTGGAATTTCAAAATGCTTATTTTTGACAATTTCAGCGATATGATACAAAAAGCTTTTTTTCACTTGATAGAGCTTGTCACCAAGACTGAGGTCATCTTCCGAGTCTATGGCATTGATCTGACGAACAATATTTTCAACATATTCAGCGAAGAAAACTGCATTGTGATTGTCTTCAATAAAGCCAAGCGATTCGATGATATGATCTAGAATATTCAAAATTCTGACATCATCTTCCATGGTGAATTTTAGCTTATCTAAACTGATCGCAGGCTTGGAATCGAAATGATTATTTTGCGCAGACCATGTGATACTTTTGGTTTGCAAAATCTGACGATCGATTTCTTCTTTAAGATGTTCGTCATCTATTTTGGTGAATATACTTTCCAATCGGGCACGCCAGTCAACATCCAAAAGCGGATCGATTTGCAACAAATCCATTCGCAACAAATAAGGAATATACTGTGACATGACGTCAACTCAAATAATGGTAGATTTATGTGATGATATTATCATTTTGATGTGCAATTTGTCTATTTTTAGTTATTTTTGCTTAGTCTAAATTTGATCTTAATTGAAAAAATAAAAAACCATGCAAAATGTATAATCTTGCATGGTTTATTCGATTTAACGCATTGTATTAGTTGGTATTTTCTAATACTTTTTTGAACAATGCTTTTTGCTCTGCACTTGGTTGAGCTGTTTGCAATGCCATCAATTGGCTCATGTCGCCTTGTACTTTAATCTGACCAGTCATAAATGCTTGCATTGCTGCATTCATGTCAAATTCAAGAAAGACTTTACGCAATGTATCAGCATCCATATTTAAAGTCGTTTTAGCATTGTCAGCTAAACCTTTTTGAATCTTACCGCCGTCTAATGCAAGCTCAGTATTTGAACCATCTGCATTATCCACAACCATATTCAATGCAAGACTTTGTAGTGCTGGTGGTAAGTTCAAATCTCCTGCTTCAGCAGTCAGTTGCTCTACAGTATTAAACCAATCTTCAGATAAAAAAGCAGGCATGTGTATTCCTCGTTTTTCCTTGTTGAATCACTTTTATCAATCTTGTAGATCTCCCACGATGTTTGCGTAAGTCGATACAAGTTGATCTGTCCGCACTTGTTATAACACGACAAGCACAGATTACCATAGCCAAATTATAACTTTGGATTCATTTTTTCGGTCAATTGATTACATTGTGTAGCAAATCGCATTTTTACATGTATCAAACAGCCATCAATAATCAAAAAACTCAACTTCACCTGTTTCAAGAGAATATTCAGCACCTACGATCATCAATTTACCCTGTTGCGTTAAATTTTCTAATACCGCTGAACCGTGTCGTAATTGATTGACTGAAGCAAATACATTGGCTCTCACTGCATGTTTTGAGAGTTTATCAACATCACTTTTGAGATCAGTTTGAAATAGCATCTCCACAGCAGGTCGTACACGATTAACGATCGACATTAAATTGCTCGAATGCGGCGTATTTGGGTTGATCAAGGTATCAATCGTCGCTTGAATCGCACCGCAATGAGTATGCCCAAGTACCACGACCAAAGGAGAACTAAAATGCTCCGCGGCAAATTCAACGCTACCTACTTGCGATGGCGCAACAATATTCCCTGCTACTCGAATCACAAATAGATCGCCAAGCCCTTGATCAAAAACCATTTCCGCAGGTACACGCGAGTCTGAACAACCCAAGATAATGGCAAAAGGATTCTGCGCATCTGCAAGATCAGCACGTGCCTGATGAGAAAGATGCTTATGCTGTACTTCACCATTGATAAAGTTGATATTGCCATCTTTGAGACGTTGTAAGGCTTCTTGAGCGCTGATCATTGCAAACTTTTCCAACTTAAATTTGCTTTTATTTTAAAAGGCTGCAACTCAGTTGTCATTGATTAAATTTGTTATTTTTTGAGAAACACTAAAATTTATTCTATGTAAAAATTTCTAAATTTTTATTCAATATTCTTTCGTTCAGCGCCTTGATCATTCTGCCCAAAACCATGTGATTTAGGCAAATTACAAAAGCATTCATTTTCAATTATAGTAAACTTAGTTCATCGCTAAGGATTAGCCATTTATGTCAAACCATAACGACAACGTGATATCGCAAAGTCGCAATTCTAAACTTAAAATTGCGCTTCTGAGTGCTGTGATCTGTCTCGGTTGTGCATATCATAC
>LUMW01000345.1_pt1 | contig 13279 bp, 12 predicted proteins | sample 729761 | NCBI WGS metagenome assembly LUMW01 (sample SAMN03860302, study PRJNA289734) | marine metagenome | biome: seawater column; feature: ocean; material: water; isolation source: Red Sea water column Station 192 - depth 500m | place: Saudi Arabia: Red Sea | collected 2011-10-15 | depth 500 m
GCTCGGCGCCGTCCACGACAGCGCCACCTGACCGTCGCCGGCGGCACCCGAGAGGCTGGTGGGCGCTCCGGGGGTGGTGACCGGCGTGGCCGATGTCGTGGACGAGGCGGTCCCGGCCCCGACGGCGTTCACGCCCGAGACCCGGAACGTGTGGGCGGTGCCGTTGGTGAGGCCCGTCGCCGTGTACGAGGTCGACGTCGATCCGGTGTCGGCCGTGACCGTGCTCCAGGATGAACCGCCGTTCGTCGAGGACTCGACCTGATAGCCGGTGACCGCGGCCCCGCCGTTGTCGCTCGGCGCCGTCCACGACAGCGCCACCTGCCCGTCGCCGGCCGTGCCCGAGAGGCCCGTGGGTGCCCCGGGCGCCGACGCCCCCTCGTAGACCGCGACAGCGAAGTCGGTGTCGGCGTTCTCCTGGCCCTTGCCCGCCACGACCACCTTGCCGCCGGCGGTCACGGCCAGGCCGTAGGGCTCGGCGTCGTTGCTGCCGAAGGCGGTGGTGAGCGTGCCGTCGCCGCTGAAGTCGGTGTCCAGCGAGCCGGTGGCGGTGAGTCGGACGATGCCGAAGGTCTCCTTGCTGCCGTCGTTGCTCGAGCCGGCCACGACGACGCTGCCGTCGGCCTGCTCGACGATGCCGTAGCCGACGTCGTCGTTGCCCGTCAGGTCGACGGTGTGGATCCCGTCGGAACTGAACGACGTGTCGGCGGCGCCCGACGCCGTGAAGCGCAGGACCAGGAACTCCTCGTCGCCGTCCTTGGCGCTCCCGCCGACGATGACGTCGCCGTCGGCGGCCTCGACGATGCCGTAACCGACGTCGGCGGTGCCGACCGAGGCGGTCACGATGCCGTCCGAGCTGAAGGCGGTGTCGAGGACGCCGGCGGCCGTGAGGCGCATGGCCAGGGCGTCGCCCCCGGAATCGCCGGCGACGAGCAGGTCGCCGTCGCCAGCCACGTCGATGGCGTAACCGTGGTCGGCGGTGCCGCTGCCGATGTCGTAGAGCGCCTTTCCGTCCGACGAGAACGCCGTGTCCAGATTCCCCGACGAGTCCAGGCGGATCACCGCAACGTCCCAATCGGAGCCGTTGGACCCGTAACCCACCACGACGATGTCGCCATCTGTTGCGACATCGACGCCGTAGCCGTAGTCGTTGCCACCAGCAACAGCGCTATCGACTGTCACCATCCCGTCTGAGTTGAAGGTCGTGTCCAAGGAGCCTGTGCTCGTAAGCCGGGCGACGGCGAAGTCGAAGGTAAGCCCAAGCGCATCTGTTGCAGCCCGACCAACTACAACGATCTTCCCATCCGACTGGATAGTTACCCCGTACGCACTTTCGTTCTTGTTGTCGAAATCGATAGTCGCAATCCCGTCTGAGCTGAAGCTCGTGTCCAAGGAGCCAGTTGAGTCGTACCTGACGACGACGAAGTCGTCGTCTCCGGAGATGCGCGCATAACCCGCCACCACGATCTTGCCGTCGCTCTGGACCGCGACCGCGCGGCCGATGTCGGTACTCGAACCCGCGATGTCCGTGAGGACCTTGCCGTCGACCGGACCCCGCTCCCGGTGCCCCCGCAGGCACCGCTCCTCGCCGGACTGGCTGGACCCTTCGCCGGGTCCCTCACGCGACCCACGGCCGCGGACGTTACCCAGACGGGTCTGGCGCTGCTCGGGAAGTGGCCGCTGGGCGGGGTTACCGGGCCGGTTCGCGCCCGGTCGGCTCCGCTACTCGCTCCTCGGGCGAGTCAGGTCCTCGCAGGCTTCGCAGGTGGCGGCCGGCACGACGCCCAGGCGCATCAGCCCGGCGAACAGCCAGCAGCCCAGGCAGAACCCGGCGAACGCCTCGAGCGACGCAGCGACCAGGAGAGCGACCAGCAGCCCCGCGGCGACCCCGTCGGCGACCGTCCCGGAGTCTGCCAGCAGGACGGTGAGCAGTGCCGTGAGGGTGAGCACGGCGCCGATGCCCTGTGCGAAGCGCTTTGGCGGACCGGGCACCTCCCTCGGGGCGGCCCCCAGCCGCGGTCGCACCACCCGGGTGACGAGGAGTCCCAGCGGGCTGAGCGTCGGTCCGGTCAAGACCCGGGCGACGAATCCCCAGGCCAGCAGCACCAGCAGCAGGTCCCAGCCGGTCGCCAGGTACAGCACGACCTGGGCGACCACCCCCGTGGCGACGAGCCGTGCGCTCACTTCGTCCACCGGATGGGGGAACGAGAACAGGCGGGGCGAGATCGAACGGGATGGGGCGGCGTCCGGCATGCCCCCACGCTATGGCCGAGGGCGCCGCAACCCCGCGCCCACCTGCGCTGCGTGCCCGCTCAGTCCCTTCCCAGGCGAACCTCGAGCACCTCGGCGGGCAACTCCTCGGCGAGGATCCGCTCGGCGGTCCGGAACCACGAGGCCACGAGGTCGGCGTCCGGGTCCTCGCCGGCGTCCACCGCCGCCTCGACGGCGGCCGCCACGTCCACCACCCGGTGGCCGTCGGCCCGGTCGACCCGTGTCGGGGTCGCCACCACCTGTCTTGCCACGACTCGTGATTCTCCCTCCGGAGTCCCGTCGCCCGCTCTGCCCTGCAACTCCTCCAGCACCACCTCGACGATCACGCCGTCCTGGGCGCCGACGGCGCAGCACGACGCCGACTGGTTGGAGAGGAAGTTGCCGAGGCCGTAGGCGACGAACTCCTCCCCCACCCGGCCGACGGGCTGCACGACGTGGGCGTGGTGGCCGACGATCAGGTCGACGTCGGGGTCGGCCAGGAGCGACTCGGCCTGGTCCCGCTGGGTGGCGGTGGGTGTGGTCAGGTACTCGACCCCCCAGTGCAGGGCCAGGACGACGAACTCGGCGCCGGCCGCCCGTGCCCGCCGGGCGTGCTCGAGCAGCTCGTCGACGTCGAGGTCGGTGACGATCCACGGTGTCGCCTCGGGGCGTGGCAGCCCGTTGGTGCCGAAGGTGGCCGACACGAGGCCGACGGTGATCCCGGCAGCGTCGAGCAGCAGCGGTTCGGCGGCGGCCTCCTCGCTGGCGGCCATGCCGGACTGGGCCAGCCCGGCCGCGTCGAGGGCGGCCAGGGTGGCGAGCACGCCGAGCCAGCCCTTGTCGAGGGAGTGGTTGGAGGCCGTCGAGCAGGCGTCGTAGCCGAGGTCGACGAGGTCGTCGGCCAGGCCGGCCGGCCCGTTGAACCGCGGGTAGCCCGACAGCGCCGACCGGTCGTCGGTGAGCGGCGACTCGAGGTGGCAGACGGCGAGGTCGGCGCCGGCGATGCGATCGGCCACGTCGGCGAACAGCGGCCGGAAGTCGTGGGCCCGTGCGCCACCCGCCTCGTCGGCCATCCGCTCGGCAGCCCGCACCACCGGCGCATGCGGGATCAGGTCGCCGGTGAACAGGAGTGTCGCCGTGCGGGGCGGCGGCAGCGTCGTGGTCGTTGGTGGCGCCGACGTCGTCGCGGTCGGCACGACGGTGGTCGTGGCTGCCGTGGCTGCCGTGGTTGCCGTGGTTGCCGTGGTTGCCGTGGCGATCGTTGCGTCCGGGACACTGGTGGGCGCAGTCCAGGTCGGGATGCTCGTCGTCGGACCGGCCGAATCATCCCCGCCGCCGCCGCATCCGGCTGCCAGGACCAGCCCGGCCACCGCCGCCAACCCGACCCACGCTCGCATCCCGTGACCCTACGGGCCTGGCCCCGTTGGGCACGTGCGCGGTCACCTCGGACGCACGGGCCACCTACAGTCGGCCACATGACCGACCGCACCTTCCCCGCCACTGGCCGGCCCGCCGGCGACGTCCTCGCCGACCTGGCCGCCAAGCAGGCCGCGGATGCCCGCTGGGCCGAGGGCCGCACCTTCGGACTCGTCTTCGACGGCGGCGACGAGGTCCGCCACGTGGCCGACGAGGCGGCCCGCCTCTACCTCCACGAGAGCGCCCTCAACACCAACGCCTTCCCGTCGCTGGGCGAGATCCAGTCCGAGCTCTGCGGCTGGGTCGCCGACCTGTTCCACGGACCCGAGGCGGCGGGGTTCCTCACCAGCGGCGGCACCGAGAGCATCCTCCTCGCCGTGAAGGCCGCCCGCGACCGCGCCCTCGCCGAGCGCGGCGTGACCGCCCCCGAGATCGTGCTGGCCGACACCGCCCACGCCGCCTTCCACAAGGGCGCCCACCTGTTCGGCCTGACCGTGCGCCGCGTTCCGGTGGGTCCCGACCTGACCGCCGACGTCGACGGCATGGCGGCAGCGGTCGGACCGGACACGGCCCTCGTGGTGGGATCGGCGGTCGACTACCCCAACGGACTGGTCGACCCGATCCCCGACCTGGCGGCCCTCGCCGCATCGGTCGGCGCCAACTGCCACGTCGACGCCTGCATGGGCGGCTTCGTCCTGCCGTTCGCCGAGATGGAGGGCCGCGAGGTACCGGCCTGGGACTTCCGGACCGACGGCGTCAGCACGATCTCGGCCGACATCCACAAGCTGGGCTACGCCCCCAAGGGCGTGTCGGTCCTGCTGCACGCCGACCGCGACCTCCGCCGCCACCAGACCTTCGTGTTCGACGACTGGCTGGGCGGGCTGTACGCCACCCCGAACCTGCAGGGCACCCGGGCCGGCCTGCCGATGGCGGCCGCCTGGGCAGTCGTGTCCCACCTGGGCACCGACGGCTACCGGCGACTGGTCCGCGACACCCTCGACGCCGCCGACCGCATCCGGGCCGACGTCCGATCCACCGGGGGCCTGACGCTGCGCGGCGACCCCCGCCACCAGATCCTGGCGATCACGGCCGAGGACCCCGAACTCGACGTGTTCGCCGTGGGCGACGTCCTGGGGGAACGGGGCTGGTACCTGGACCGGCAGTACCCGCCGGACTGCCTCCACCTCACGGTCAGCAACGGCAACGTCCCGGTGGTCGACGAGTTCCTCGCCGACCTGGCCGGCGCCGTCGAGGCCGCCCGTGACGCCCACCCCGGCGAGCGCGGCCAGTACGCCACGATCGACTGAGCGTTGCCGGCGACGGCACCACCCGCCGCCCGCCGCCTACCCGCGCCTACCCGGCCGACTCGAACAGGTCCGCCACGTCCTCGAAGTCGAGCAGCCAGGTCCGGCCGCCGCCGTCCGAATGGTACGACGACCAGCCCAACAGTTGCCGGGCCCGCTCCGGCAGGGTGGCGGCGGTCTCGCGGTCGACGGCGATGGGGCTGGCCTCCTCGGGCCGCAGCCAGGCGGCGACGAAGCTGACGTGCATGCCGTAGCGCCATTCGTCGGAGGTGTTCTCGCCGGCGCCGTGCACGACCTTGCCCGAGTAGACCATCCCGGCGCCCGCCGGCATCTCGGCGTAGGCGACGTCCTCGGGGTCGACCCCGTGGCCGCGCATGACGCCGGCCGGCAGCCGCTGTGAGCCGGGCACCACCGCGGTGGCCCCGTTCTCGAACGTGAAGTCGGACAGGGCGAACATGCAACTGAGGGTGACCTCACGCTCGTCGTTGATCGCCTCGGGCCAGTTGTTCTCGTCGCGGTGCAGGTACTGGGCGGGCTCGCCGGGCCCGACGGCCATGACCTGGCTGGTGTTGAGCCAGTAGTCGGTGCCGACGCCGTGGAGCACCTCGTCGGTCATGGCGGCGAACACCGGGTTCAGGAGGGCGTGGTCGACAAAGGCCCGGCTGCGTGCGGCCAGGCCGCAGAAGCGGATCGTGTTCTGGCCGTGGAAGACCTCCCACTGCTCCAAGCCGCTCTTCGACCCGGGTGCCGTCCCGCCGTAGGCGTCGGACAGGTCGTCGACGATCGCCTGCCGGGCGTCCTCGTCGAGGAGGTCCCGGATGATGACGCCGCCGTCCGCGTCGAGGATCGCCAGGAGTTCGTCGAGCGGGGTGTCCCGGTCGCGGGTCTGGAGCTCGGCCATGGCGCGCATCATGGACCTGCCCGGTCCCCCGGCGCAACGTCGGACACGTCGCCGGGTCGGCCTCCCGGCTGCGCCCTCAGCTTCTGGGCACGTCCCGCCAGGGCACGTCCTTGTCGGACCGCGGCTCGCGGGGCAGACCGAGGGACCGCTCGCCCAGGTTGTTCTTCTGGACCTCGGTGGTGCCGCCGCCGATGGAGATCGAATAGCGGTTGATGACCTCCGCCTGGACCCAGCGGACGACCGGGTCGATGTCGGGCCCGCTGGCCGTCGCTGCCGCCCCGGCGATGGCGGCGGCCAGCTGGCCGGTGTGCACCTTGGAGTCGGAGGCGAACACCTTGGTCAGCGCCGGGTCGAAAGGCGGCGGGCCGCCGCTGCGGACGACGTCGCGCAGGCGCTGGCCCATCAGGGCCACGATCCGCTCGCGGCTGTGGGTCCGGGCGATCCCCTGGCGGACGACGGGGTCGTCGAGCCGCCCGAACCGGCGGGCCAGGTCGACCAGCCGGTCGGTGGTGCGCTTGCCGCCACCCGAGCCGCCGATGAACCCGGCTTCCTTGGCCAGCACCGCCCGGGCGGGACCCCAGCCGCCGTGCAGGTCGCCGACCAGCTGGTCGGCCGGGATGCGCACGCCGCTGAGGAACACCTCGTTGAAATGGGCCGATCCGTTGGCCTGAACCAGGGGGCGGACCTCGATGCCGGGGCTGGACATGTCGACGAGGAGGAAGCTGATGCCCTGGTGCTTCGGCACGTCGGGGTCGGTGCGGACCAGCAGGAACCCCCACTCGCAGAACTGGGCCGACGAGTTCCACACCTTCTGCCCGTCGACCACGAACTCGTCGCCGTCGAGCACCGCCCGGGCGGCCAGGCCGGCCAGGTCGGACCCGGCCCCCGGTTCGCTGAACAGCTGGCACCAGGCCACCTCGCCGCTGAGCATCGTCGGCAGGAAGCGCCGCTTCTGCTCGTCGGTTCCCCACTCGAGGAGCGTGGGTCCGAGCATGGCCATCGAGGCGCGGATGAAGCCGGCGTGCGAGCCGAAGCGTGCCGACTCCTCGGCGAAGATGCGGGGCGCCCAGCCCGGGAGGCCGCGGCCGCCGTACTCCTCGGGCCAGGTGAGTCCGGCCCAGCCGTGTTCGGCGAGGGTCCGCTGCCAGGACCGGCCCCGCTCGAAGTAGGCGTGGGCCTCCTCCTCGTCCGGGAAGCCGGAGACCTCCCACGGATCGGCCTCGAGGAGCGGCTCGGCGTGCGCCTCGAGGAACGCCCGGACCTCGGCCCGAAGGGCGGCCCGCTCGGGGGGTTCGGTCGGCAGGTCGCCGGTCGTGTCGTCGGTCTCGGGCATCCCGGCGACCCTACCGGGGGCTCCCGCCCCGTTCCCGACCCTGCCGGTGAACCCGCACCCCTAGAGTCCGGGCATGGCCGACCCCGCACCGCCGTCCCCCGAGGTCCTGACCGGCCCGTTCCGGATGCCCCGCCAGATGCTCGCCGACCAGTCCTACGCCGGCCATGCGAGCGTCCACGACGAGTCGACGGCGGCGGACCTGGGCCTGGCCGGTGCGCCCATCGAGGGACCCACCCACTTCAGCCAGTTCGACCCCCTCTTGGCCTCCCTGTGGGGCGAGGACTGGTTCGCCCGCGGCTGGCTCAGCTCCCACTTCCAGACCATGGTGGTCGAGGGCGAGGAGGTGCAGGCCACGGTCACCGTTCCGGCGCCGGGTTCGACGACCGTCCGGGTGGATGCGGCCAAGGCCGACGGAACCCCGGTCCTCACCGGCACGGCGTCGATCGACGGTGACGCCTCGGCCACCGAACTGGCGCCGCGCCTGGCCCGCATGCGCGAGTCGCCGCCCGGACGGCTGCACGTCCTCGACCGGATCTCGGTCGGCCAACGCGGTTCCGGCGACGAGACCGTGACCGTCGGCTTCGACGACGACTTCGGCGAGATGTACCCCTTCTCGCTCACCGACAAGTTGGCCGCCATCACCGAGCCGCTCGACTGGTACCGGTCCGGTGCCGACACGCCGTGGGGCGCCCCGATCGTGCCGATCGAGATGTTGAGCGTCCTCACCAACGCCGGTGCGAGGTATGCGGGCTTCGTGGCCCGCCAGCCGTCGATCGGCCTGTTCATCGACCTCGAGGTCCGCCTGCTCGGGTCGCCCGTGCTGGTCGGCCACGCCTACCGCATCGACCGGGAGGTGGTGGCGCTGGGCGAGAGCCGACGCACCGAGTCGTACTGGACCCTCACCACCCTGACCCATGACGACACCGGCGTCCCGACCGCCCAGGTGCTCCTCCACCAGGGCGTGTTCAAGGACTCGTACCCCGGCTACCCCCACGAGGAGACGGCATGAGCACCGGCGACGATCTCGACCTGTCCGAGGCGTATGCCGTCGAGACGCCGGACGACAACCGGGACCTCTACGCCCGCTGGGCCTCGACGTACGAGAGCGGCTTCATCGCCCGCCACGAGTACGTGTACCACCAGGGCGTGGCGGCGGTCTTCGCCGAGGCGGCCGGCCCGGACGACGCCCCGGTCCTGGACGTGGGCTGCGGCACCGGCCTGGTCGGCGTGGCGCTCCGTGCGCTCGGCGTCGACGCGATCGACGGGCTCGACCTCTCCCCCGAGATGCTCGACGAGGCCCGCACCAAGGTCGACGGCGACGGCTCGCCCGTCTACGGGGACCTCCACGTCGGCGACCTGACCGCCGTCCTCGACCTGCCCGACGGCGGCGTCGCCTCGGTCGTCAGCGCGGGCACGTTCACGCACGGCCACGTCGGTCCCGGCGCCTTCGACGAGCTGTACCGGGTGGCCCGGCCGGGCGCCCTGTTCGCCATCGGGGTCAATCCGGACCACTTCGAGTCGCACGGCTTCGCCGGCCGGTTCGCCGCCGATGTCGATGCCGGCCGCATCACGGACCCTGACTTCCGCCGGGTGCCGACCTACGCCTCCGGCGAGCACGCCGGGATCCTGTCGGTCGTCGCCATGTTCCGGACGGCCGGCTGACCGGGCGCGTCTTCGGCGGGTTCGTCCGGGCGCCGTCAGCCGCCGACCGGGCTTCCGGCGGTGAGGCCGCCGTCGATGGCGAACACCGAGCCGGACACGAAGCCGGCCTCGTCGGACGCCAGCCAGAGCACGAGTCCGGCGATGTCGTCGGGCACCCCCAGGCGTCCGACGGGATGCATGGCGACCGCTGCGGCCCGCGCCGCCTCGGGGTCGTCGGCGAGGTCGAAGGCGTCGTCGACCATGACGGTCTGGGTCCAGCCGGGGGCGACGGCGTTGCAGCGGATCCCGTCACGCCCGTGGTCGACGGCGATCGCCCGGGTGAGTGCGTGGACCGCGCCCTTGGAGGCGTCGTAGGCGGCCATGGAGTGGTCGGCGACGTCGCCGGCGATCGATCCGACGTTGACGATCGACCCGCCGCCCGTCGCGCGCATGGCCCGCACGGCGGCCCGGCAGCAGTTGAAGGTGCCGCCGACGTTGACGCCCATGACGAGGGCGTACTCGTCGTCGGTGGTGTCGGCGATCGTCTTCTCGACCTGCACGCCGGCGCAGTTCACCAGCACGTCGCAGCGCCCGTGGGCGTCGACGGCCGCGGCGACGAGGGCGTCGGCCTGCGCCGGGTCGGCCACGTCGGTCGCCACCCAGGTGGCGCCGTCGACGTCGGGCTCGGAGCGGCTGCCAAGGGTCAGGAGCGCTCCTTCGGCGGCGAGGCGCCGCGCGATGGCTGCCCCGATCCCACTGCTGGCCCCCGTGACCACGACCGAGGAACCGTCGAAGCGCGCGTTCCCTGCACCCATGCGCCGCGGACGCTACTGGCTGGCCGGGCAGGTCTCGAACCTGCAACCTCCTGATCCAAAGTCAGGCGTTCTGCCAGTTGAACTACCGGCCACCACTGCACCCCCAAGCGTAGTGGGGGCTCGTGGTTCAGCCCTTGCGGACGATGTTGTGCTCGGGGCCGTACGGGAAGCCGGTGATGTTGCGGCTGCCGTCCCCGGTGATCACGAGGATGTCGTGCTCCCGGTAGCCGCCGGCACCGGGCAGGCCCTCGGGCAGCGTCAGCATCGGCTCCATCGACACGACCATGTTGGGCTCGAGCACGGTCTCGATGTCCTCGCGGAGCTCGAGGCCCGCCTCGCGGCCGTAGTAGTGGCACAGCACCCCGAACGAGTGGCCGTAGCCGAACGTCCGGTACTTGAGCAGGTCGTGCTCGGCGTAGATCTCGTTGAGCTCCCGGGCGACCTCGCCGCAGACGGCGCCCGGCACGAGCAGCTCCTTGCCGGCGTCGTGGACGGCGCAGTTGACCTCCCAGATGCGCAGGTGCTCGTCGGAGGCCTCCTCGCAGAACAGGGTCCGCTCGAGGGCCGTGTAGTAGCCGGCGATCATCGGGAAGCAGTTGAGGCTCAGGATGTCGCCCCGCTCGATCCGCTTCGACGTGACCGGGTTGTGGGCGCCGTCGGTGTTGATCCCCGACTGGAACCAGGTCCAGGTGTCCATCAGCTCGCCGTGCGGGAAGCTGCGGGCGATCTCGCGCACCATGGCCTGCGTGGAGTGCAGCGCCACCTCGTGCTCCGGCACGCCCTCGGCGATGGCCTCGACGCAGGCGGCCCCGCCGACGTCGCCGATGCGGGCGCTCTCGGTGATGAGGGCGATCTCCTCGTCGGACTTGATCATCCGCAGCCGCATGCACGACTCGGCGACGTCGACGAACTCGGTGCCCTCCAGGGCGGCCTCGAGCTTGCCGAGCATCTGCAGGTTGAGGTGGTCGTGCTCGATGCCGAGCCGGCCGCCGGCGGGCACGAGGCTGCGGACGGCCCGCACGTAGTTGTCGCGGCGCCAGTCGGTGAACACGACGTTCTCGCCGAAGGACCGGCGCCAGGGCTGGCCGCCGTCGATGTTGGCCGAGATGGTGGTGGAGGCGTCCTGGGTGACGACCAGCCCGTAGGGCCGGCCGAAGGCGCAGTAGACGAAGTCGGAGTAGTAGGCGACGTTGTGGATCGACGTGAACAGGGCGGCGTCGATCCCCCGCTCGGCCATGACGGCCCGCAGCCGGTCGAGGCGGCCCTGCATCTCGGCCTCGGAGAAGGTCGGCACGACCCTGTCGCCGTTGGGGATGTGCTTGAGGTCCGGCAGGTCGCCGATGGTGAGGATGTCGTCGGACATGGTGGTGTCTCCTTCTGGATCCCGTCGGGATCGGTGGTCGGGGTGCCGGGTCAGCGGACCCGGGCGAGGGAGCCGGCACGCATGCCGGCCTGGAGCTGTTCGAGGACCTCGGCCTCGAACGTGCGGACGTGGCTCTCGGTGAGCTCGGCGGCCCGGTCGGCGTCGCCGGCCACGAGGGCGGCGTGGAGGGCCCGGTGCTCGTCGACGGCGGTGGACATGTCGGTGACGTCGGCCAGGTAGAGCCGCCACAGGCGGTCGCTGTGCGCGTAGAGCATCTCGACGGTCGGCCGCAGGTAGCGGCTGCCGGCGGCGTCCCACACGATGCGGTGGCAGGCGGTGTCGGCGTCGACCAACCGCTCGACGTCGTCGACGCCCTCGACCTCGGCCAGCACCTGCGCCATCTCGTCCCAGTGGGCATCGGTGCCCCGGCGGGCGGCCTGCTCGGCGAGCACGGGCTCGAGGGCGGCGCGGGAGCGGTAGAGCTCGGCCAGGTCGGCGATGTCGACCGTGCCGGCGAAGACGCCCTGTCGGGGGACGACGGTGACGAGCTGGTCGCGCTCGAGCATCTGGACCGCCTCCCGGAGCGGGGTGCGGCCGACGCCGAGGACCGCCATGGTCTCGGCCTCCCGGATGACCTCGCCGGGGGCGATCTCGAGGTGGACGATCCGGCGGTGGAGTTCCTCGTAGGCGCGGTCGCGGTCGCTGCTCACGGGCCGGAGGATAGCGGCTCCGACGTTTCATATGCAATAGATATATCTACCCGGAGGAGTCGCTCCGCCGATCGTGGACGTCCGCCGCAGGGTCCGCCTCCTGGCCCCGACGGCCGTGGAACACCTCGATGCGCCCCTCCCGCTCCCGGGCCGTCCACTTCCGGATCCGCGCCCGCTCCGGAATCGGGTCCCCGGCCGGGATCTCCACGCACCGGCCGTCGGGACCGAATCGCCAGCCGTGGAACGGGCACACCACGCAGTCGCCGTCCAGCACGCCGCCCTGGCTGAACCGGCCACCCACGTGCGGGCAGAGGTCCTGGGCGGCGTGCACGACGCCACCCTCGTCGCGCCCGAGCACCAGCTCGCGGCCGAACGCCTCGACCCCCACCAGTTCCCGGCCCGCCACGTCGCCACTCTCGGCGACCACGTACCACCCCTTCGGGAACGGCAGAACGGGACCGTCGTCGGGCACGGCGCGCACTGTAGGCGGCAACGGTCGAGACACCGGGCGGGATCGGTGCCCGGTGCCGGTACGGTGTCGCCCGCCATGGGATCGCTGATCAAGAAGCGCCGCAAGCGCATGCGCAAGAAGAAGCACCGCAAGATGCTCAAGCGCACCCGCGCCCAGCGGATGCGGGGTCGGTAGCCGGTCTCAGGCCGACGGCGGTGGAAGCGTCCGCACCACCCGCCGTCCCCCTCCCGGGTACTCCCCCTCCACGAACCACGTACCACCACTCCCCGCCAGCCGCGGCCGCTGCCCGCTGGCGTCCGCCAACTCGTCGCGCCAGCGCTCCAGTTCGGGGAGCAGGTCCACCGCCGCCGACTCCAGGTCGTTGCCGTGCTCGCCGACCGGGCCGCCCAGGTCGTCCCAGCGCCGATACACCGCCGGCGTCGGACAGGCCACCGGCGACGTCAACAAGGTGAACGTCCGTTCCAGGTGCGGCAGCGGCTCCACCACCTCGCCGATGCCCGTCACCCGCGCACGGCCGCCCACGAGGCAGTAGGCCACATCGGCGCCGATCGACGCCGCCGCCTCGACATCCTCGAACCCCGCCCAGCGCAGGATCGCGGCGGCGTCCGACGAGCCGCCGCCCAGCCCGGCGCCAGCCGGCACCGCCTTCTCGATCCGGACGTACGCCGTGCGCCCGGCCAGGCGCAGCGCCCTCGCCACCAGGTTGTCGTCATCGGCCGCCACCGGCAGGCCCGACCCCACCGCCACCACCTCCAGCCCGTCGCCCTCGGACACGACCAGCCGGTCGCCAAGGTCCAGGCTCACCATCTCGGCGTCCACCTCGTGGTAGCCGTCGGGACGAGCGCCGGTGACCCGCAACGACACCGTGAGCTTGGCCGGGGCGAACAGCACGACGCTCATCCCCGCACGCCCCCCGCCTGCCGGGCGACCGCCGCCCACTGGTCGAGGCCCAGCTCCTCGGCCCGTGCGGTGGGATCCACGCCCGCCGCCGCCAGCCCCTCCTCGTCCACCAGCCCCCGCAGGGCACCACGAAGCATCTTGCGACGGTGGGCGAACCCCGCACGGACCACCTCGAAC
>LUMW01000958.1_pt2 | contig 13055 bp, 11 predicted proteins | sample 729761 | NCBI WGS metagenome assembly LUMW01 (sample SAMN03860302, study PRJNA289734) | marine metagenome | biome: seawater column; feature: ocean; material: water; isolation source: Red Sea water column Station 192 - depth 500m | place: Saudi Arabia: Red Sea | collected 2011-10-15 | depth 500 m
CCGCAGGCCCGGTGCGTCGCAGGCCGGGCCGGGGTCGCGGGCTCGCCCGCGGCGCGAGGACGGCGTCGAGCCGGCGCCAGGTCACGTCGGCGACGTGCGCGATGCGACGTCCGAGGTGGCGCACGTGCAGGTCGAGGGCCTGCGGCTCCATCCCGACGGCCTCGGCGACCGCCGGCACGTCCTCCATCGCGAGCCGGTCGGTGCGGCGCCCGGTGCTGGTGTGGAGCGCGTCGCGCACGTCGAGCAGCGCGGAGCGCAGCTCCTCGACCTCCGCGTGGGGCACGTCGACGAGCCACGTCGCGACGAGGGCGCGCAGGTCGACGCCGTCGCGCAGGCCTCCCCCGGACTCCTTGAGGTCGGGCACCGCGGCGTAGGCCAGCCAGCCCGAGCGCTCGAGCCGCTGGCGACGCCCGGCGCGCAGGTCCTCGACCCGGGTGCGCGCCTCGCGGCGCCAGTCGGCCAGCACGTGGGAGCGCAGCGCGAGGACGAGCCCAGCGTCGCCGGCCACCGTCCGCGCGTCGAGCATGCCCATGGCGGCGCGGTGGTCCTCCGCTGCCGTGGCGCGCATCTGCACGGCGTCGCGGACGGAGTGGTCGAGCGGGATGCGCGCGTCCCACAGCGGGTACCAGAGCGCCTCGGCGACCTCGCGGACCCGGTCCTCGGGCACGGCGGGGGCGTGCAGCAGGACGACGTCGAGGTCGCTGGACGGCGAGAGCTCGCGTCGCCCGTAGCCACCGACCGCGACGGCGACCAGGCCCGTGGGGTCGGGCCCGACCGCCGCCGTGAACGCGTCGGCGACCAGGCGGTCGGCGTCGTCGGCCCGGCGGCGTCGGTCGGAGGCGGTGCTCGGCGGGTGGCTCACGGCACCAGCCTGCCGCACCCGACCACCCGGGACGCACCGCAGCCCACGACCGGTGCGGTCGTGGGCTGCGGCGGGGTCGGGCGAGAGGTCAGAGGGCGGCCTCGTCGGTCTCGCCGGTGCGCACGCGCACCACCGAGTCGACGGGGACGACCCACACCTTGCCGTCGCCGATCTTGCCGGTCTGGGCGGCTGCCGTGATGGTGCTGACGACCGTCTCGACGTCGGCGGCGTCGACGACGACCTCCAGGCGGATCTTCGGCACGAGGGTGACGTCGTACTCAGCCCCGCGGTAGACCGCGGACGCGAGGGCCTCGCGGACCTCTTCCCACTTGTGCGGCTTGATGACCGCGGTCACGAGCTTCATCATCAGACTCCCGTCTTGAAGGGCGAACCACCGGAACCGCCGGTGTAGTCGTACGCGGACTCGAGGTGCTCGACCTGGTCGATGCCGGAGACCTCGTCCTCCGGGTCGATCCGGAAGCCGATCGTCATGTCGATCAACTTACCGATGATGTACGTGAGCACGAACGAGAAGACCATGACGACGACGGCGGCCAGCACCTGCTTGCCGAGCAGCTCGGCGTTGCCACCGTAGAAGAGTCCGTCGACGGGCGCACCGCCACCGGGCGCCGTCGTGGCGAGGAAGCCGATGAGGACGGTGCCGATGAGCCCGCCCACGAGGTGCACGCCGACGACGTCGAGCGAGTCGTCGAAGCCGAGCTTCCACTTGAGGCCGACCGCTGCGGCGCACACGACACCGGCGACCAGGCCCAGGATGACCGACCCGAACGGCGACAGCGCACCGGCGGCGGGCGTGATGGCGACGAGGCCGGCGACGGCACCCGACGCGGCGCCGAGGCTGGTGCCCTTCTTCTCCTTGACGAACTCGTAGGCGAGCCAGCCGACGATCGCGCCGGCGGTGGCCACCGCGGTGTTGACGAAGGCGAGACCGGCCAGGCCGTTCGCGCCGAGCGCCGAGCCGGCGTTGAAGCCGAACCAGCCGAACCAGAGGAGGCCGGCGCCCAGCAGCACGAACGGCAGGTTGTGCGGACGCATCGGGTCGCGCTTCCAGCCGGTGCGCTTGCCGAGCACGAGGGCGAGTGCGAGACCGGCCGCACCGGCGTTGATGTGCACCGCGGTGCCGCCCGCGAAGTCGACGGCCTCGAGCTTGGTGGCGATCCAGCCGCCCCCCTCCCCGTCACTGCCGCCGAAGTCGAAGACCCAGTGCGCGACGGGGAAGTAGACGACGGTGACCCACACGACCACGAAGACGAGCCAGCCGGAGAACTTCGCACGGTCGGCGATCGCGCCACTGATGAGGGCGACGGTGATGATGGCGAACATCAGCTGGAACCCGGCGAACACGAACTCGGGGATCGTGCCGTAGGCGGTGTCGACGCCGATGTTGAGGAACCCGAGCCGCTCGGTGCCGCCGATGAGGCTGTTGCCGCCGGGGCTGAACGCGAACGAGTAGCCGTAGAGCACCCACAGCACCGGCACGATGGCCAGCGCGGCGAAGCTCATCATCATCATGTTGAGCACGCTCTTCGCGCGCGTCATGCCCCCGTAGAAGAACGCGAGCCCGGGCGTCATGAGCAGCACCAGTGCGGCGCTGGCCAAGACCCAGGCGGTGTCGCCGGTATCCATGGAACCTCCGTGAGACGTGATGGGACGGCGCGCCTCCCGGCAGCGCCACGTCACACGATGGACGTCGGGGATTACCTCTGCGGCAGCGTCGCGTTTCGCTCAGGTCACGAGTTCGGCTCCTGCGTTACGGGCGTGTTACGTCCTCACGCCAGCAGCGCGTCGACGAACTCCTCGGCGTCGAACGGCGCGAGGTCGTCGGCCCCTTCGCCGAGACCGACGTACTTGACCGGGACGCCGAGCTCGCGCTGGACGGCGACGACGATGCCGCCCTTGGCCGTGCCGTCGAGCTTGGTGAGCACCACGCCGGTGACCTTGACGACCTCGCCGAACACCTGGGCCTGGCGCAGGCCGTTCTGGCCGGTGGTCGCGTCGATGACGAGCAGCACCTCGGTGACGGGTGCCTGCTTCTCGGCCACGCGCTTGACCTTGCCCAGCTCGTCCATCAGGCCCGCCTTCGTGTGCAGGCGACCGGCCGTGTCGATGACGACGACGTCGGCACCGGTCTCGAGGCCCTGCTTGACGGTGTCGAAGCCGACGCTGGCGGGGTCGCCGCCCTCGGGACCGCGCACGACGTCGACGCCGACGCGCTGGCCCCACGTGCTGAGCTGGTCGGCCTCAGGGCCCTGCAGCGCGAGCGAGCGGTCGAGGGTCGGGTCGACGAGCGCGACGAGCTCCTCGCGCAACGCCCGGCGCGCGGCCTCGGGGTCGGTGATGCCCTCGACGCGCACCCGCGTGCGGAGCCGGTCGACGAGCTCGGTCGTCGGACCGACACCCACGTCGGCGGCAAGGAGCGTGTCCTCGAGCTCCTCCCAGGCGGCGTCGTCGAGGTCGGCCCGGCCGAGCACCGCGAGGAGGCCGCGACCGAGCGAGGAGTTGGAGCGGGCCAGCCTCGCGCGCAGGCGCACCAGGCGGCCCTGCGCCGGCTCCGGCCGCTCGACGGTGGTCGTCGGGGCGGTCGGCTGGTCCTTCTCGTCGGCCGGGACCTCCTCGAACGGCGGTTCCTCGTCCTCCGACGGGAGGTGGGGCTCCGGGTGCTCCGGGTGCTCGATGTACTCCTCGGTGATCGCGTCGAGGTCGCGCGGGGGCGGCAGCTCGCCCCGACCACGGCGCACGAGGAGGGCGGCGCCGCCGCCGAGGACGACGACGGCGACGGCGATGAGGGCGACGAGCAGCTCGGTGTTGGTCACCGGACCACCCTAGGACGTCGGACCGGCGACGGCCGCAGGTCGACCCGCTGCGGGTACCGCGCGACGACCTCCGGGGCGTGCGACACGACGACGACGGTGTGCTCGGGCGCCAGGGCGTCGACGTCGTCGAGCAGGGCGCGGGCGGTCTCGCCGTCGAGGTGCTCGGTCGGCTCGTCCAGCACGAGGACGCGGTGTCCCGCCAGCAGCATGCGGGCGAGACCGAGCCGCTGCCGCTCCCCGCCGGAGACGCGCGACCCGTCCTCGCCGAGCACGGTGTCGAGCCCGTCGGGCCACGAGGCGACCGTGTCGGCGAGCCGGACGCGGCCGAGCGCGCGCCACAGCGTGGCGTCGTCGGCGCGGGGGTCGGCGACGCGCAGGTTCTCGCGCACCGTGGTGTCGAACAGCACGGTGTCCTGCTGCATCCAGCCGACCACGGCGCGCACCTGCTCGCGGTCGAGGTCGAGCAGGTCGACGCCGCCCAGCCGCACCGTGCCGCTCCGGGCCGCGACCAACCGGGACAGCGTGGCCGCGAGCGTGCTCTTGCCCGACCCGCTGGGGCCGGTGACGACCACCCGCGCGCCCTCGGGCACGTGCACGGTGAGGTGCTCGACGAGGTCGGCGTCCCAGCCGAGCGTGACGTCCTGCAGGTCCAGGGCGAAGCCGTCGGGCCGGCGCGTACCGTCGAGGGGGGCCGGCATCGGGTCGCTGCCCCCCTCGAGCGCGACGAGCCTGCGGCGCGCGGCCTGCACGCGCGGTCGCAGCCGCTCGGCCTCCGCCACGGCGTCCAGCACGTCGACCAGCCCGACCGGCGCGAGGAGCAGCACGCCGACGAGCGGACCGGTGAGGCCTGCGTCGGCCGTGAGCAGCGCGGTCGCGAGCACGCAGGCCGCGCAGGAGACGAGCACCACGAGCGAGCCGAGACCTCCGGCCCAGGCTCGTCGCCGGTCCTGACGGGCGAGCGCGTCGACGGCGGCGTGCGCCCGGACGTCACGGCCTCGCGCGGACGCGTAGGCGACGAGGTCGGGTGCCGCCAGCACGAGCTCGGTCACGTCGGGCGAGAGCGCCGTCGGTGCGCTGCCCTCGGCACCCGCGAGCCTCGGGACGAGCACGCGCGCCGCCAGCAGGGCCGTCGCGGCGAAGGCGGCGAGCGCCACGCCCGCCGCCGGCAGGACCAGCGCGACGACGGCCACCGTGACCGCGCACGTGACGAGGGCCGAGACCCACGGCAGCCGCAGGCGGAGCAGACCGTCCTGCAGCGCCTCGACGTCGGCGACGACGGTGCGGACGACGTCGCCGCGACGCGTCGCGCCGGCTGTGGGCATCACGCGGGCGAGTCCCTCGTAGGACCGCACGCGGTGGTCGATCCCGCGGGCGAGGGCAGCGTCGTGGGTCAGCAGCCGCTCGGCGTAGCGCAGCGCGGCGCGCGCGACCCCGAACATCCGCACCGAGGTGACGGCGACGATGAGGTAGAGCACCGGTGGCTGCTCCGCCGCGCGCACGACCAGCCAGCCCGACGTCAGCAGCAGCCCGAGCGAGCTCAGCTGCGCGAGCACGCCGAGCGCGCCACCCGCGGCGAGCCGGGTGCGCGACGATGCCAGCAGGCGCGACCGGCGGCTCACGGGGTCACCTCTCCTGCCGGCCCGGCCTGGACCACCTCGACCGGGCGGTCGACGCGCAGCTCCCGCGACGCCGCCGCCACGGTCTCGGCGCGGTGGGCGACGACGAGCACCGTCACGTCGCCCGACTCCTGCAGGCGGCACAGCGTCCCGAGGACGGTGCTCTCGCGCTCGGCGTCGAGACCGGCGGTCGGCTCGTCCATCAGCACGAGCCAGGCTCCGCCGTCGCGCACCCGCAGGAGCGCCCGGGCGACCGCGACGCGACGCCGCTCCCCCGCCGACAGCGCCTGTCCCTGCTCGCCGACCTCGCGTCGGGGAGCGAGGTCGGCCGCTCCTGCGTCGACGAGCGCCGACCGCACAGCCTCGTCCGAGGCGGCCGGGTGGCCGAGCCGGACGTTGTCCGCGACGGTGCCGGCCAGCAGGTGCGGGTCCTGCGGGACCCAGGCCACCTGCCGCCGCCACGCGTCCGGGTCGAGCTCGACCACGGGCACGCCGCTCGCCGTCGAGGAGCGTGAGGGCCTCGTCGGCCGCCGCCAGGCCCTGGGTGCTGTCGTGGAAGAGCGTGCCGAGCCGACGCAGCGGGAGGTACGCCTCCGGCGCGAGCACGATGACGAGCAGCCCGGTCGCGAGGTCGAGGTCGCCGGTCACGAGCCGCAGACCGGCCGCCACCGCCACGAGCGCGACGGACAGCGTCGAGAAGAGCTCGAGCACGAACGAGGACAGGAACGCGGTGCGCAGCGAGGCCATGGTGGCGCGACGGTGCCGCTCCCCCACCTCGCGGAGGCCGCGGCCGGAGTCGCGCCCGAAGCCCGTCAGCACGGTCAGCCCGGCGAGCACGTCGGAGAAGTGGCGGCCGAGCCGCTGCAGCTCGGCCCAGCGGCCGTCGAGGCGGTCGCGCGTCACCATGCCGACGAGGACGAGGAAGGTCACCACGAGCGGCAGCGTGAGCACGACGATCAGCGCCGACAGCGGGTCGACGGCGAGCAGCGTGAGGACCACGGCGCCCGGCACCAGCGCGGTCAGCACCACCTGCGGCAGGAAGCGGGCCACGTAGCCGTCGAGGGCGTCGAGACCCGTGTCGAGCAGCGTGGCGACGCGTGCGCTCGACGGCGCGGGGCCGGTGCGGCGCTGGTCGAGCACGGCGTCGACGAGGTCGTGGCGCAGCCCGGCCTTGACCGCCGCCGCGGCTCGGGTGCCCGTGGTCGCGTGCGCCCACGCGAGCACGCCGCGCGCCGCCACGACGCCCGCGAGTGCCGCGGTGGTCGCGGCGACGGAGGTCGCAGCAGCCGGGGGTCGAGGGGTCTCATCCGCGCGGCTCAGGAGGTCGGCGCGAGGACGTCGTCAGGGATGTGGTGCGTCCCGATCCGCCGCCGGAACACCCAGTACGACCACGCCTGGTAGCCGACGACCAGGGGCGTGAAGGCCGCCGCGACCCAGGTCATGATCGTCAGCGTGTACGGCGTCGACGCCGCGTTCGTCGTCGTGAGGCTCCAGGACGGGTCGAGCGAGGAGACCATGACGTCGGGGAACAGCGCCGTGAAGAGCATGACCACCACCGCGGCGATCGACAGCGCCGTGCCGACGAAGGCCCAGCCCTCGCGCCGGGCCGACGCGGCCGCGAGACCGGCGGCGAAGCACGCCACGGCCACGGCACCGGCCACCCAGACGACGGCGTCGCCGTCGCGGCCGGCCGTCCACCCGACGAACACCGTGGCGAGCACCGCCGCGACGACCCCCACCCGCAGTGCCAGGACGCGCGCCCGCTCGCGGATGTCGCCGACCGTCTTCAGGCCGACGAAGACGGCGCCGTGCACGAGGAACACGGTGAGGGTGACGAGACCGCCGAGCAGCGCGTACGGGTTCAGCAGGTCGACGACGGAGCCGACGAACTCCTTGTCGGCGTCGATCGGCACGCCGCGCACCAGGTTGGCCAGCGCCACGCCCCACAGCACCGCGGGCACCACCGACCCGATGAGGATGCCGACGTCGCAGCGACGCTTCCAGACCATCGCGGGACGCTTGCTGCGGTACTCCAGCGCGACGATGCGCAGGATGAGGGCGACGAGGATGACGAAGAGCGGCAGGTAGAAGCCGCTGAACAACGTGGCGTACCACTCCGGGAACGCCGCGAACGTGGCCCCGCCGGCGACGATGAGCCACACCTCGTTGCCGTCCCACACCGGGCCGATGGTGTTCAGCAGCACGCGGCGCTCCTTCTCGTCGCGGGCCAGCACGGCGGTGAGCATGCCGACGCCGAAGTCGAACCCCTCGAGCACGAGGTAGCCGATCCACAGCACGGCGATGAGCACGAACCAGACGGTGGTGAGCTCCATGACGGTCTCCTGGTGCAGGGGGTGGGGCGGGTCAGTAGGCGAACGCGAGCGGCGCGTCCGGGTCGTCGACGAGCTGGGGCGGGTCGGCGTCGGGCAGGCCCTTGCGGATGTAGGTGAGCAGGAGGCGGAACTCGACGACGGCGAGCGCCGCGTACAGCGCGGTGAAGCCGACGAGCGTCGTCAGGGCCTCCCCCGCGCTGACACCCGGCGACACCCCGGCCGAGGTCTCCATGAGCCCGAACACGACCCAGGGCTGGCGGCCCATCTCGGTGAAGATCCACCCGAACGAGCTCGCCGCGAGCGGGAGGAACGGCAGGGCGACGGCGGTGCGCAGCAGCCAGCGACCCTCCCACGTCGCGAGCGACGGCAGGCGCCGGCGTCGGGTCGCCCAGAGCAGCCACGCGCCACCGACCATGGCGAGTCCACCCGCGGTGATCATCGCGCGGAACGTCCAGTAGGTCACCGGGATGTTCGGCGCGTAGTCGCCGGGTCCGAACCGCTGCTCGTACTCCTCCTGGAGGGAGTCGATGCCGCGGACCTCGCCGTCCCAGGTGCCGGTGCCCAGGAACGACAGGAGCCGCGGGATCTTGACCTCGAACAGCGGCTCGCTGCCGTCGAGGGTGCCGACGGTCAGCAGGGAGAACGACGCGGGGGCCTCGTCCTCGTACAGCCCCTCGGCCGCCGCCATCTTCATCGGCTGCACCTCGGTCATGACCTTGCCCTGGAAGTCGCCGGAGACCATCGTGCCGGCGCCGGCGACGAGCAGCACGACGGCGCCGAGGCGCACGGCGGTCCGGAAGGCCTCGCGCTCCTCCTCGTCCTCGCGACGTGGACCGCGCAGCATCTGCCAGAGCCCGACGCCGGCGACCACGGCACCGCCGACCATGAAGCACGCGAAGATCGTGTGCGGGAAGGTGACGAGCACGACCTTGTTGGTCATGACCGCCCAGAAGTCCGTGAGCTCGGCCCGGCCGGACTCCTCGTCCATGCGGTAGCCCACCGGGTTCTGCATGAACGAGTTGGCGGCCAGGATGAAGTAGGCCGAGAGCACGGTGCCGATCGCCGCGAGCCAGATGCACGCCAGGTGGACGGCCGGCTTGAGCCGGTCCCAGCCGAAGATCCAGAGACCGAGGAAGGTCGACTCCAGGAAGAACGCCAGCAGGCCCTCGATGGCCAGCGGCGCCCCGAAGACGTCGCCGACGAACCGCGAGTAGTCGCTCCAGTTCATGCCGAACTGGAACTCCTGGACGATGCCCGTCGCGATGCCGAGCGCGAAGTTGATCAGGAAGAGCTTGCCGTAGAAGCGCGTGAGCCGGAGGTACTTCTCGTTCCCCGTGCGGTGCCACGCGGTCTGCAGCATGGCGACGAGGAAGACCAGCCCGATCGTGACCGGGACGAAGAAGAAGTGGTAGACGGTCGTGATGCCGAACTGCCACCGGGCGATGTCGAGCGCTTCCATGCGACGCCTCCGCTGCGTGAACTACTACGTCTCGTAGTAACTACTACCGAGCGTAGGACTCGCGGCGTCGTCCCGGCAAGCCAAACTCCTACATCGCGTAGTAGATTAGGTCACATGCCCCCGTCCTCCCGCTCCCTCGGCTCCCTCGAGCGCTCCGTCATGGACGTCCTCTGGCGTGCCACCAGCGCCTTGACCGTCCGCGAGGTGCAGGAGCAGCTCGAGGCCGGCGGGTCCGCCGACCTCGCCTACACGACCGTCATGACGGTGCTCGACCGGCTCGGCGCCAAGGAGATGGTGAGCCGCGAGCGCGACGGGCGGGCGTTCCGGTACACCGCGGCGCTCTCCCGCGAGGCCGCCACAGCCGAGCTCCTGAACGCCACGCTCGACAGCTCGGGCGACCGCACCGCCGCGCTCGTGCACTTCGCGCGCACGGTCGACCCGGCCGAGGCCGCGGCCCTGCGCGCGGCGCTGGAGGAGATCGAGGCACCGGGCACGCCATGACGCCCCTGCTGCTCGGCGCGATCGGCCTCGCGCTGGCCCTCCCGGTCCCCGCGCTGCTCTCGCGCGCGGCGTGGCCCCGGCTCGCACCCGCCGCCGGCATCGTGCTCTGGCAGTCGCTCGCGCTCGCGGCCGTCCTCGCCATCTCCGGCGCCGCGCTGTCCACCGCGCTCTGGCTCGTGACCGACCCCGACCCCGCGCCGTGGCGGGTGGTGCTGCACGTCCTGATCATGGGGATCGGCGTCCTCGTCTGGGCGCGCTTCTGGTGGGCCGCCTGGCAGGTGTGGCGGGAGACCTCGCAGCGCCGTGCGCGGCACCGCGAGCTCGTCGACCTGCTGGGCGAGCCGCACGGCGCCCTGCCCGCCGTGCGCGTGCTGGCCGAGCAGACGCCGGTCGCCTACTGCATCCCTCGGCTGCGCGACCCGCGCGTCGTCATCTCCAGCGGCGCCGTGGCCTCGCTCGACGACGAGGCGCTGCGGGCGGTGCTCGAGCACGAGCGCTCGCACGTGCGCACGCGGCACGACCTCGTGCTCGAGGCCTTCGGCGTCCTGCACCGCGCCTTCCCCCGCGTCCTGCGCACCGATGCCCCGTTGCGCCAGAGCCAGGTGATGGTCGAGCTCATGGCCGACGACGCCGCACGCCGGGTCACGGGCGACCGTCCGCTCGCGCGGGCGATCGTCGCGCTCGCCGGTGGCTCCACGCCGGCCGGCGCGCTCGGGGCGGGCAGCGACGCGCTGGTGCGCCTCGAGCGGCTGCGCGACCCCGCCTCACGGAGTGCGCGGCGTGCCTCGGCGGTCGCGTCCGGCGTCGTCTCGGCCGTCGTCCTCGTCGTGCCGACGGTCTTCGTGGCGGTGCCGTGGCTCTACCACGCCGTCGAGGTGCTGCTCACGCGCTGAGCTGCGCTCAGCGCCGAAACAGCCGACGCAGGAAGCCGCCGGTGGCCGGCTCCGGCTCCTCGGCAGACGCCGCCGGCGGCGCGGGCTCGTCGTCCTGCACGTCGACGACGTCGAGGTCGACGTGCACGCCCAGGAGCGAGCCGTCGGCGGCCAGGGTCCGCCAGACGCGGTAGACGCCGTCGCCCCAGCCCGCGGTCGACAGCACGACGTTCTCCCCCGCCGTCGCCCGGGGAAGCCGGACGTCGATGCCGTGGCGGTGGACGCCGTCGTCGGGGTAGTGCAGCAGCTCGATCCAGCCGTCGAAGACCTCGTCGTACCAGGTCGAGCGGTCCTCCGGCATGCCGCGCTCGACGCTCTCGGCGTCGGCGAACCCCACCACGCCCGCGTCGACGGGGACGTCGCGCGCGGCGGCCCGCTCCACGACGGCGGGCTCGCCCTCGGCCAGCACGAGCGACAGGTACGCCACCCGCACGTGCGAGCCGTCCTGCGCGTCGGAGACGTCGGCCAGGGTCATCGCCACGGGGTGGTCGCCCCCGGGCACGTCGACCAGCACGCCCTCCCCCAGGTTCACGAGGGAGTCGCTCACCTCGAGCCGCCCGCTCGGGAGCCGCAGCACCCCGAGCCGCTCCACGGTCAGGGTCCGAGGGCCGTCGTCGGTCTCGACGACGCCGGTGCGCAGGGCGTGGAAGTGCTGCAGGTCCATGGCGTCCAGCCTGCCAGGCGCCGGGGGCGCCCCGCCACGCTCAGGTGAGCGGGGCCAGCGCGGCGCGCACGACGTCGGGCACCGGGGTGACCGTGCGGTCGGCGCCCGAGACGTACACGTGCACGAACCGCCCGACCGCTGCCGGCTCGTCGGACTCGCCCTGGAACAGGCCGATCTCGTACACGACGCTCGACGTGCCGAGCCGCGTCACGCGCAGGCCGGCCTCGACGTCGGCGGGGAAGCGCAGCTCGCGCAGGAAGCGGCAGCCGGTCTCCGCGACGACGCCGTAGGCGTCGAGCGTGCGGGGGTCGACGCCGTCCAGCTCGTGGGCCCGCTCGATGAGGTAGCCGTTCACCGCGGTGTCGAAGTAGGAGTAGTAGACGACGTTGTTGACGTGCCCGTAGACGTCCTCGTCCGCCCACCGCGTCGTGATGCGGCGCAGCACCGGGAAGTCGGCGCGTCGGGGCTCGGTCCGCTCCGGCCCGCTCACGCGGTCTCCTCCTCGCGCAGCCGCTGGCTGATGACGGTGGTGACACCGTCGCCCCGCATCGAGACGCCGTAGAGCGCGTCGCCGACCTCCATCGTCCGCTTCTGGTGGGTGATGACGATGAGCTGGGAGTTGGCGCGCAGCTCCTCGTAGATCTCGAGCAGGCGGCCCAGGTTGGTGTCGTCGAGCGCGGCCTCGACCTCGTCGAGGATGTAGAACGGGCTCGGGCGGGCCTTGAACAGGGCCACCAGGAACGCGACGGCGACGAGCGAGCGCTCACCGCCGGACAGCAGCGACAGCCGCTTGACCTTCTTGCCTGGCGGCCGTGCCTCGACGTCGATGCCGGTGGTCAGCATGTCGTCGGGGTCGGTGAGCAGGAGACGACCCTCGCCGCCCGGGAACAGGCGCGAGAACACGTCCTCGAACGCCGCCGACACGTCGACCCAGGCCTCGCTGAACACCTGCTGCACGCGCTCGTCGACGTCGGCGACGATGTCGAGCAGGTCCTGCCGGGTCCGCTTGAGGTCGTCGAGCTGCTCGGACAGGAACTGGTGGCGCTCCTCGAGTGCCGAGAACTCCTCCAGCGCGAGCGGGTTGACCTTGCCGAGCATGGCCATGGCCCGCTCCGCGGCCCGCAGCCGCTTCGTCTGCTCGGTCCGGTCGTACGGCCGGCCCTGCAGCGCCTCGTCGGTCTCTGCGGTGTCGTCGCTGGACTCGCCCTGCACCTCCTCGGAGGTCGGGGGCACGGGCTGGTCCGGACCGTACTCCGCGACGAGCGCCTCGACCTCGATGCCGAGCTCCTCGAGGGCGCGCGCCTCCAGCGCCTCGAGCCGCAGCCGCTGCTCGGCCCGCGCCATCTCGTCGCGGTGCACCGACGTCGTGAGTCCCTGCAGCTCCTCGGACAGGCTGCGCAGCCGGGCGCGGACGTCGCGGAGCTCGCTCTCGCGACCCGTGCGCGACTGCTCGATCCTCGAGCGCAGCGCCGCTGCCTCCGCGAGCGTCGTCTCGAGCCGGGCCAGCGCGACGTCGCCGACCGCGAGCACCGCCCGCGCCGTCTCGGCCTCGCGCAGCTGCTGCTCCCGGCGCAGCCGGGCCTGGATGCGTGCCTCGCGCTCCGCCGCGGCCGAGGCCACGAGCGCGGTCGCCTGGCCCTCGAGCGCCCGGGCCCGCTCCTCGTTGGTGCGCAGGGCGAGCCGCGCGTCGGTCTCGGCCCGGCGGGCCGTCGACGCCCGCTCGGCCAGCGTCTCGAGCGCCGACGTGTCGGGCTCCTCGTCGGGTGCCTCCTCGGCCTGCGCCAGCCGCACCTCCAGGTCGGCCAGGCCGCCGAGGTCGCGCTCGTGGGCCTCCTGGGCGGCGGCGATCGCGGC
>LUMW01000296.1_pt1 | contig 13028 bp, 13 predicted proteins | sample 729761 | NCBI WGS metagenome assembly LUMW01 (sample SAMN03860302, study PRJNA289734) | marine metagenome | biome: seawater column; feature: ocean; material: water; isolation source: Red Sea water column Station 192 - depth 500m | place: Saudi Arabia: Red Sea | collected 2011-10-15 | depth 500 m
CTACAACTGGGGAGAAAGTACAACAGGGCAGGCGTTTGGAATCATTAGAGAATTTTGGACAGAACTTATCTAATGATTGGGTTTTAACAGCATTGCCTGGTCCTGAATTTGATGCAGTAGATGAAGCTTCAAAGAAGCTTCTTTTTTCTGAAATCTATACGGTTTCTAATGATTCAAATCGGATGGGAAATCGACTTATTGGTCCTGAATTGAAAATAGAAAAAGTTGATCACATGATCAGTGGACCTCTTTTCCCGGGTACCCTCCAATGTCCTACAGACGGATCCCCAATACTGTTGGGACCCGATGCACAAACTTTAGGTGGCTACCCAAGGTTACTGCAAGTGTCGTCAATAGACTGTCATCTAGTTGGCCAATTAAGGCCCGGAGATAGAATTAAATTTCAAAAGATTTCTGTTGATGAGGCACGCCAACGACTGCAACAACAAGCATTATTATTTCCTTTCATTTCTAATATATAATGCAAAGAGTTTCAAAGTTGCGCCTGTAGCTCAGCTGGATAGAGTACCTGGCTTCGAACCAGGTGGTCGGGGGTTCGAATCCCTCCGGGCGCGCCAAACTACCAAGGCATTGGCGTGCCATCGCAATTCACAAATAATGGTTGGCTGTCTATAGTAAGGCGATCTATATAGTGAATCATTTTTGTAACTGATTCCAGAGTGGTAATCATTGGGATTTTGCCTTCTTGAATCATTTTAATTAGCTCTATCGGCACAATTTTACTTAAACGTTCAGGAATCGGGTCACCTGGCTGCAGATCCAAAAAACCGCGAGTATCCACCAATCCTGGATTGATTAAAGATACCATTATTTTTTCGGTCTTTAGTTCGTGGTAGAGATTGTTTACAGACAAATGTAAGGCAGCTTTGCTGGCTCTGTATGCATACAGTGTAATTGGCGGTGCTATTTGAGCAATGGATCCAGCGGCACTTCCTAGGAAAATAATTTTTTTCATATTTCCGAGTCGTATATTTTCAATCAGCTTCTCGGTTAATCGGATGGGACCAATTGCATTAACTTCAACACTTTTGGTAAACATTTGGTAATCAATTTGACCGAATTTTTGTGGCTTTGGCGGCCCTAAATAAGCTGCATTGTTGATTAACATATCAATAGGGAGATCACTAATTTCTCTTGAGAGAGCATTAACACTGGACTCTTTGGTAATGTCTAGTGGGTGCAGTAAGAGATGAGGATAATCAATCGACAAATCTATTAAATCATCAGCTTGTTCTGGATTTCTGCAAGTGGCTATTACTTTCCAATTAAGAAGAAGATACTGTTTTACAAATTCCAGGCCAATTCCGCGATTACAACCCGTTATCAGGACTGTATTCGTTTCACTAGACATTAGTGGCCTTTAATCTCGGTATAGGAGGGTATTCCCAGCCTTCTGGATTGTTTTTTCTGGCAATGGATGGAATAACGCAATACTGACCATCAGCTATCAATTCTTGCCATTTTTTATTATTAATTTGCCAGCCTTTATCTCTCATTTCATGCATCAGTTCCCAATACACTTTGAGGATTGTATCTTCATATTTCCCAACAATAGTTGGCATGCCATCTGGACCGGCTCTGGGGACTTGAGCTTCAGCAATTTCCTTGTCTTGAAAAATATTTTTTAGATTCCTCTCAAGAGCAAATGAATCCATGTCTTTCTGAGTCATAAAATTTCGGAAGAAATAATATCTCATCATGGTTGTGGTTTGATTGATGGGTGTAGAAAATTCATAAAAACAGTTGAATTGTCCAGAGCCAACCGCGCCAATTTCAACTTCACCACGAAGTGTCTGTCCTGCCAGAAAATATTTCAATACAGATTTAACCTGAGTTCCTTTTTCTCTTACATTTTCCCATTCTCCCTCGCTGTAGGTTGCTTCTGTTTGGATGAATGCAGTCAAGCCATAATCGGTTCTTTCAACTGTATGAGATGGAGGCTGAAAAGGATTTTCTTGGTCTTCAAATTTGATTCCGTGCACTATAGGTAAATGAACATAGTCTAAGTTACTGAATTTTGCCAAATGGAAATTTGACTCAAAAATTACATCGTGTTCAATGTAAGTAAAATTTGGATCCTCTAACTCAGGTAGCTCAAAAATCGGTTCCGCTGCTTCTGGTTCATCACCGAGAAACACCCAGATTAATCCGTGTTTCTCAACAGTTGGATAATAATCTGTTTTTACGCCAGGTGCTGCAGTTTGAGGATCGTCTTGTCCTACGGATGGTATCAGCGTGCAATTGCCTTCACGATCGAATTGCCAACCATGAAAGGGGCAAACAACCATGCCTTGTTGATTGCAAGACCCATTGGATAGACTGGCGCCACGATGTGGGCACGCATTACTCAGACAAGCTGGTAACCCTTTTTTATCGCGAAATAACACGAAATTGGTTCCCAGCATTTGTGTATGCAAGGGTTTATCTTCCAGTTCGCTGCTGCGAGCAGCCACATACCAAATATTTGTATACATTATTAGTATCCTTAAGAAGCCATATTATTAGTCAGCAAATAAATCCTTTATTGGCTGGAATACATTACTATCTTCAGTCGTAGTATACTCACCTAAGGATATTTTTAGGAGATTAAAATGAGTAACGCACACCCCTGGTTGGATCAAATTCCTTGGACAACCAAACCCCTGCCAAGAGACATGTTGGAGCACCGAATTCAGCGGGCTCTGACTTTAACTAATTTAGGCATGTTGGGAACTTTGGGCCTTAAAGGACCCATTGTAAGCCCATTGGAATTCTATGCTGACAAATTTACGATTTACATATTGCCACAACCAGGCAGTCCAAAATTGAAAGCAATGGAGCGCGATCCCAGGGTTTCTTTTGCGGTTGCAAATCCAATGGCAGGTTGGGTTGTTGCTCAAGGTGCACAGCTATTCGGTAGAGCAGAAATATTGGACCCAGGGACACCAGAGTGGGATTATGGCATGACAATTTTCAGGTGGCAGGGATCGGCTGCTGAGATTAACACCGGGTTTGACCAGCCCCCACAATTTCAGCTGATGCGTTTGGATCCAGATCGGATTGTTTACACTGAACATTTTTTAAGAAAAGACGGTTACGGGCCCAGACAAATCTGGCGCAAGGATGAAAAAACTGAACAGGCTTCTGATGGTTTCACTGAAGCGCAGAACACTTGATGTAAAAATTATTTCAGTGCTCAGTTTTTGGGATTTTTAAAAATTGGAAATAAATGCCTAGGGCAATAGCTATGAGGGAGCCAAACAGGAACGGGTAACCAGGGTCTGCAGTGTAGAGCAGGGCACCGATAGTCGGTCCAAAAATCATACCCACCACTGGAGCTGCTGCCAACAAGCCAGCCACTTCACCTTGTTCATGTGTCTCAACACTCAAAGTCGCAGCTGAGTTCAGCCCTGGGGTGACCATACTAAATGCAATGCCGATGCCTGCGAATGATAAATAAAAGTAGCCTAAACTTTTTACCATAGGTATCACAAATAAAACTGCCCCAAATATAAAAAAACACAAACGCAATAAGGTTCTTGGTGAAACATTGATTATTTGCAAAACAACCGCTTGCATCAAAGTCGTGGTTAATGCCATGGACAACAACGAGATGCTGGTTGCTTTTATAATCTCGCTCTGCGTGCTAACTCCGAGTTGATCTTCGATAAAAAACGCAGCAATAACCTGTGTTGAAGTAAATACCAGAAATACCAGAGCCCAACCAATGAGGTAAGGCATTATACGTTTGTCATAAAATTTTAAATTTACCGGTTCGGAGACAGGCGCATGTTTTAGGGGTTCAATCAAGAATATCATTGCTAAGATCCCTCCCAGGACGGCAATACCTGCACCAAAGTACATCGGGAAAATTGGATGAATAAAAACAAGGGCACCACCAATAATAGGTCCAATCATGGTGCCAATTCCAGATGCCATGCCAATCAATGCCATGCCCTTGATTCTGGTGTTTGTATCAGTTGAGTCGGACATATATGCGGTTGCAGCAGGTTGGATGCCTCCTATTAAGCCTCCATATAGCAATCTGATGACAAACAACAGCGAAAACAGTTGCCAAGAGGCGAGTAAGCCCCACAGTCCGATCTGAATTCCAAATGCAAATAGTGCGTAGGCTATTGCATATGAGAATAAACCGATGACAAATACAGGCTTTCTTCCAATGGACTGACTTTTTTTCCCCCAAAAGTAGGATGAAAACACCAGCACCACATTCGAGATTGCAATTAGAATGCCGAATTGATTGGTGCTAAGTCCGATGCTTCTCGATAGTGGTGCAAAAATAATGTACAGCAGTGAAAACCCAGTACCGTAGATTATCAAACCGATGATCAGGATGACCTTGTCCAGCCCAATCCAGGATTTTTTTTCCATCAGGAGCGTTTTTTCTGATTCATTTGTTCAAGTTGCTCAGCAGAGGCAGGCTTCTGATAGCGTTGCTTCCATTCTTCGTATTTCATCCCGTAGATTTTTTCTCGTGCAGTATCGTAATCAATCTCTAATCCTCTTTCCTCTGCCGCCTCTAGGTACCATTTGCCGAGGCAGTTGCGACAAAAACCTGTCAGATTCATCAGATCAATGTTTTGCAGTTCGGTTTCTTTGCGAAGATGGTCAACCAATCTTTGAAAAACCGCTGATTGCAGCTCTATTTCTTCATTCTTGTCCATATGATTTTGTTTTTTTGAGGGCTATATATAAACATAATATCAAGTAGAATAGTAATTTAATCAACCTTCAATCGGCTAGGTAAAAGATGGAAAATTCACTAGGTCCTTTGGCAGGAATTAGGGTAGTAGAAATGACCCATATGGTAATGGGACCAGCTGTGGGTGCAATTCTTGGAGATCTTGGAGCAGATGTGATTAAGATCGAGCCCATTTCAGGCGATAAGACACGCAATCTAAAGGGTGCAGGATCGGGTTATTTCCTAACTTTTAATCGCAATAAACGGAGTATAGCCGTGGATGTTAAATCCAAAGAAGGCAAAGAAATTGTTCTCAAACTTCTAGCTGAAAGTGACGTCTTCATTGAAAATTTCAGATCCGGCGCCATGGAAAAACTTGGTTTGGGTTACAACGACCTACAACCATTAAATCCAAAATTAGTCTATTGTTCTGCCAAGGGTTTTTTAGAAGGACCCTATCAAGACCGAACGGCACTGGATGAAGTTGCACAGATGATGGGAGGTCTTGCTTACATGACCGGCCCACCAGGACAGCCTTTAAGGGCAGGATCATCGGTGATTGACATTATGGGGGGTATGTTTGGAGCCATTGCAATTTTAGCTGCGATACAAGAAAGACAGGTTTCTGGCAGAGGCCAGAAAGTAACCAGTGCCTTATTTGAAAATGTTGTGTATCTAATGGGTCAACACATGGCACAAACGGCAACAACAGGGATGCCTACACCACCGATGTCTGTCCGAGTTTCAGCTTGGGCTGTTTACGATATTTTTGAGACCAAGGACGACGAACAAGTGTTTGTCGGAGTAGTCAGTGACAGTCAATGGGAGAGCTTCTGTGAGGCATTTGAACTTATTGAATTTATTGAAGACAAGACAATGGATTTAAATGCCAATCGTGTTGCAAAAAGAGATTTGATCATTCCAAGGATCAAGCAGTTATTCAAGCAATACGATAAGCAAGCTTTGATGGAAAAACTTGAACAAACAGGCCTGCCTTTTGCTCCGATATCGACACCCGAAGACCTATTTGAAGACCCACATTTAAATGATTCTGGAGGTTTGCTAGATATTGATTTACCTCAAGGAGGGCAGACAAAATTACCTGCTTTGCCCATTCAGATGCAGGGGAATCGATTTGGGGTCAAGCATCAAGTTCCTAAATTAGGCGAACACACCAGGGAAGTTTTACAAGAGCTTGGTTTTGATGATGCTTCAATTGATCAGATGATTGAAGCATCAGTTGTGACTTAAGTTTCTAGGCTGACTCAGTAAAATTTCCTGTTTGCACCTTTGCAATATATTTACGGTAATGAGGAATGCATTTGAAGCCTGCAAACACACCAATCGTACCTGCAATTAGAGCAACAATGCTGATTGAATATCGGATGAGACCTTCATCTTGGAACACATAGTCTGTAAGCAAAGCAACACTGGTTGGTCCAAGTGTATAACCAGCCATGCTGATTACAAAAAAATAAATGGCAATGACTTGTCCCCTGATTTGGTTGGGCGTGATATTAATTATTGCCACCGGCGCTAGGGCGGTTTGACCTGCAGCCATAATGATTTGAGGAACAAACATTAACGTTGCCAATTGGTAGCTTGGCATCAAAGGTACCAATGCTGCAGCCAGAGTCATCACAATCATACTGTATGCAAACAGTTTGACATGTGCAGTCTTGTCCCATTTTTTAAACAATACATCACCAAGCCAACCGCTCATCGTTGCACCAAAAGGCCCACCCACAAGGAAGGCCACACCTTGCCATAGCGCCACTGTTCCTATGCCTATTTGGTAGGTCCTGATATACATAGTTGGAAGCCATGAAAGGAAGGCATAACCCATCAGTACCGAACATGCCATCGATAAAAATAACCATCCATATGCCCGATTTCTTTTCCAAAGAAACTTGATGGTTTGAGGAATAGATATTTCATCAGTTGACTTACCATCTGCAGATGTAATTTCAATTTTGCCTTTTCTTGAAGGCTCTTTGACGGTTGTCATTAAAGCTGCAACCATCAAGCCTGGAAGTCCCACATACAAAAAGAGTGCTTGCCAAGCAAATATTTCTCCAATAAAAGGTAGAACAAGTGTTGGTGAATCTTTGACGTAATCAACGATTAGACCACCAACTATCAAGGCAATACCTGAGCCCACAGAAACCCCCATATTAAAAAATCCCATAGCTCCGCCTCTTTTTTCCACAGGGAAATAATCGCTAATCATTGATAGGGCACTAGGACTCAGGGTCGCTTCTCCTACGCCAACACCTACCCGAGCTAAAAATATCTGGGTGTAATTTTTAGCCAGTCCACAGGCCGCCGTCATTAGGCACCAACACGTTATACCTATACCGATGATTGTTTTTCTGCTTTTCTTATCTGCCAGTCTGCCTATGGGTATACCCATTGTTGTATAGAACAGGGCAAAAGCAAATCCCAACAATAAACTGACTTGGGTATCCGTTAAGACTAGGTCAGCTTTCACATCCTCCACCACAAGAGCCAACAATTGTCGGTCTAGAAACGAAACAATATAGGCAATTGTCAATACCACCACTGCATACCACGCACGGCGATTGGATGGGTATTGTTCAAATTTTTTGTTCTCTTCCACTGTTAGCAATTTGATTTAACGTTTATTCACCCAGCTGAGATCAAGTTTTTTGTTGGTATCTAAAACAGAGTAAGTTTTGCCAATCGTTTCTTCATCCTCAATGCATTTCAAGATCATTAGAGCTAGGTCTTCCCGTGACATAGTTCCCAAAATACATTCTTCGGTCAGGATACCATCTCCACTAGCTTGCTCATTGGTCAATTGACCGGGCCGTATGATGGTGTAATCAAGTTTACTGGCCTTTAGTATGTTTTCCGCTTTTGTTTTTTCATCAGCTATCGGACCAAGAATTGGTTTCAGAACTTTAGGGAGTTGAGGCTTGCTCTCTCCCGAGCCTATGCTGGTGATAAAAATAAACCGAGAAAAACCCACTTCAACAGAGGCTTCAATGATGTTTTTATTTGCTGGGTGATCAATTCGCATGCCCGTTTCAGGATGTCGACCACCGACCAAACTAACAATGATACTGCCTTTATGAAGGTCTTTTAAAGCGCTATGAACTTGATCTTGGTCCAGGGCGTCTACAATTAATATCTTTGCGCCAAACGACTCCAATAAACCGGAATCTCTCCCCGGTCTTACAGCAGCAAACAGCCCTATATTTTTGTCCGAAATAAGTTTGGACAAGGCTAAACCGGTTTTGCCAGTTGCTCCAAATAAAACAATTGATGACAAAAGATTATTGCCTAAATCAGTCCTTCAGAGGCGGCGCAGGTGTTTGTTCTCTGGAATAATACTCCAGACTCGAAATACTTGGACCGTAATCTTCTTTAGGTGCAGACAACATTCCAGGATATCTTTCTTCAGAAAATTTCCTAACATGTTCAGGAATAATTTCAATATTGTCTGATTTTAGCATGGTGCTCATGTAGAGACAGTGACCAGGAGTTTGTCCCATCAGCATCCACGGCAGCCAAGGGGTTATTCTGTTCCAAGTGCCCCTATAGTTGACTGAGGTTAATTCTGGATTTTCCAAGTCTTTTGCAGAAACAAAATAACGCATCATTTCTGATACTTGAGCCATTTTTCCTGACGATTCTCTCGCCCATTTTTCAGGTTGTAATGCATTTGGATAATGTAAGTGCATGTCAGTGTTTAGAGTAATAACATCACCCGATCGTTGCCAAGGAAACAGCAAAGGAATCTTTCTTGGCTCTCCTTTTTCTCCTCCTCCAAAGTCTTCTGGAGCAAGTATGAGCCATTCTGAGATTGTATAGTTGAAAGGGTCATTCGCCACATGAACAACTTTTACTTTTTCCTCGGTCCAGGGATTGGTCCACTCATCTATCATTTGTCCTGTTCTTGAATCGGTATAGAAGATAACCTCTTTGTTTAATCGTCTTATGCTACCGTCTTCTGCTGCCGGCATTAAACGAGTGCATAAAAAAGTCTCAAATCCACATAGTTGTTTAACAGCCTCACCTGGTCTAACCCCCAATATTTGTCCGTTGACGTAACAAATTGCCTCTTTTTCGGAATCCAGATCGCCCTGTATTCTAGCCCACGCATCTCTGTTCCAAGTATTGGATTGAAAATTGATTTCAGTTTCAAATTCAATAGCCATTTTTTCTCCTTTCATTGCGATTCCCGCTCGATGTAATTGATAATTAACTCTCTGGTTTGAGGATCTTTGATACCCTCCATCCTCATCCTATTTCCTGGGATATAACCTTCAGGATTGGATATGAAAGCATTGATTGTCTCAGGTGTCCAGATTAACCCATTGTTTCTCATTTCAATCATTGCTGAAGAGTAAGTAAAATTCTCAGCAACTGCTGCAGGTTTGCCTAAAATACGATGCAAACTTGGAGCCATTCTGTCTCGATCGTTCTTTTTGATTGAGTGGCAAAACCTGCATTTACCTCCATCCCAGTTTGCAAAAGCATTTTCTTCCAATTGACGTTGATCATTGGTGATTGCCTCTAGGTTTTTTTGGTAATAGTCAGTTAAATCCATACTTTGCGTTAACAACTCAACTTCTTCTTGAGTGGCATTGGTTTTGTTGGCAAACGGATAAGCACCAAAAATCAAGTAGGGCAGATAGCATGAAAGTGTAAATAGAATCAAGATCAACAACCAGTGTCTTTTTTTTGCAGTTTTTAAATAAGATTTCATTTTGTTAAGCAAAGATGCTGAATCTCCAGATTCTGTATCGGAGCATGTGGTAAAAGCCAGTAAGAACTGTAAATAAAATGATTGCAATGTAGAAGAATCCAAACACACTGTGTAAATAGCCTGATAAAACCCAGAGAGCATGATTCACTGTTGCAGCTCCCGGTAAAAATTGAATTAATCCATCTGCCCAAGCGGTGACAAGCCCTGTGAGTCCCTGACCAATAAAAGCACAATAGAGACTAAATTGAAGGACATGGAGTTGTGTGTATGCCTCTATTGGCAATTTATCTTGCTTCTTTTGAGGCGGGGATTGCAGCCAAAAATGAACCCGAAAACAACTGCATGCAAACAATAAGGAACCGGTTGCAATATGAAAATTCCTCAATGCATCTTTATCGGGCGCTTCAATTGGAACCCTTGGCAACTCCATCATATTGACAAAAACCACAACAAACAAAATAAAGATAATCCAACTTAAAAACGATGCAATCCTTTGTGTTCTTATCTCATCCACTGCAGATCTCACAAATTCTCAATAAAAGATTTAAAATGCTCAGTAATGGCATCTGGATCAAGGTCAGGCTCGAGATTTTTACCTTTGATTTCAATGCTGACAGAATCGGGACGCAGTTCATTTGCCCGATGAAAAAAAGGATACAAGACATCGTCAGGGGCACACATAACCAGCATTGGGCATTCAACACTTTTAAAAAATTTTATAAAATCGTGATCCCAAACTGCTTCATGCGTTTGGTGAGCTGATTCGTGAGCTCTGAGTGCGTCTACAACCTCTCTATGGTGCAATTCAATATTTCCTTTTGCTCCTAAGCTGTTGCCGACCAAGTTCCATGCTTTCATCAAATGACTTCCATCTTCAACAGGGCCCCAATCTGAACTAATTGTTTTTCGCATCTCTTCTTTCTCGTCGGCAGTAGCAATGAAAGGTCCAATCATGGTCAAGGATGTTATTAGATCCGGATGGTCTTGGGCGATCTGGATGGCCATGGAACTGCCAGTGTGATGCCCAAAAAGATGCACCCTATCTATTGCAATACTTTGAATCGCTTCCACCAGCCAAGCAGAGTATTCTGCCATAGTTGGGACATGGTCTGGATGAAAGCTTTGTCCAAAACCAGGGGTATCAATGGCATAAGTCGAGTAGTCTTGGAGTCGCCGCATGATCGCTTCGAACATTTGGGAAGAACTGGGAGTTTGGTGTAAAAATACAATGGGATCACTCGCCCCACTTTGATAACGATAGTGGCATTGCCCGCCGGAGGTATCGGCATATGCCTTTTTGATCATTAGGCGCGCTCTTCAGGCTCAGTTGGCTTTGTTGTAAAAAACTGACCCGGTGATTTTATACGAACAGTGATTGCGGCCAACAGTAGTGTGGCATGAGTTGCAGCGATCAATAAAAATGGGCCCCTTGGTCCCATTACATCGAACAATTGACCACCAAATTTTGTTGCAGCAAGAATTCCAACAGCGCCAAAAAATGCGCTGACTCCAATTACAGTGCCACGTTGTCTCATTGGAGCCTCTTGCCCAATTAGACTGGAAGTAGCAATAACGGTCCCTATGGCACTGGCAGAAATTAAGATGAAGAAAGGCAGGTTTGCATAATTGAGTGGAGAATCAACAAAATACATTGATCCGTATGCAACAGTTCCTAATGCCATGGCAATCACCATCGCAGTGACACGGTTTATTCGATCAATGATTGATCCGAAGATAAATGCCCAGACAATGCTGAGTAGATTGGTGATAACAATTACTAAAACAACTCTCTTAATTGCTTCACCGGCAGACAAGCCAAGCGCCGTGCCGCTGGTAACCGCCCACAGCGAAATAAATATCCCGTTCACTGATACATCTGCTCTGGCCAGTAACGTTGCTCCAAATGCCAATGCAATTCTTGGATTTCTGGCTGATTCTAGCCCAACAGTTACCAGTTCACGCAGAGAGGGTTTGTTGTGATGTTTTTCCGGCGTACCTCCCTTGATGCCCCTCAGAAATATCAAACCCGAGACAAAAGTCAGTGCTGCTACAAGCAGCATTGTATATTGACCGGATGTAATTGGATCATAACCATTGTTGGTAAATACAGTTGGCAGTCGACCGAGCAGAATTGCAAATGCTGCTACTCCTAATGCATTCAATACCGAATGCACGCTGATCAATTTACCTCTGGATCGTTCCTGAGGATAATCGTTGACTATTATTGCTAGAACCGAAGAAAGTGCAGCAGCCCCTATGGCAAATATGGACCTGTATATGAACAATTCAGTGATGGAGGTGGCATAGGGGTAAAGCGCAAAGCCAAGAGATACAACCAATGTACCAAAAACCATTACCGGTCGTCGTCCAATGCGATCTGAGAGCATGCCAAACAAAGCGACGAGTACGATTGCAATGATTTCTTGAGTAAAGGCTAGGTTTCCACTAACTGTTCCCTGACCTGATCTTGGTATGGACAGCATTTCCGTAAGAATGTATCCCTGGATGAAATTCATACCAGCGAGCACTCCAATGCAAATGAAACAGGCATAGAAATAAGTGATGGCATTAAATCGGCTGATGCCTGCTGCAAGCTCTATCGGACCCAATTTCTCGTTCAAATATATTCCCTCTTTAAATTAAGTGTAGAAATTACACTTGGCTTAGTTTGATGGAAAATTACTCCTTAGACAAGTAACTCGTTCTACCAATAGTGGACCCAACGAGCATTTTCCAAGAATTTTTTGTACGCTTCTTGTTTGCTTTGGGGTAGTTCGTCAAGATACATGCCAGGATCGTAACGTTCCTGATACTGATCGAAAACCGGCTGATAGAGTTTTAAATGTAAATCTGGAATACGGTGTTTATCTCTAAAGTCTTGAATGGGTATTGACGCAGAAATTTTAGTCTCAAAAGCTCCAGCGTTTGCAAGTTCTAATCCTCTGGGGCCAAATATCGCAGAACGTCCTGGGCCGCCATAGGCGGTGTCGTCGAAAAACCCAGGATTGCGCTTGCCAGTATTCACCGAGTTGTTGGCAATGAGTGTGTATAAGCTGTTGTGGTATGAGGTCAGTCTCATGTCTTCGTATTCAAAGCCACCGGTTGCTACTCTACAAATTATTTCTGCCCCCTTAAAGGCCATGCAACGAAATAATTCCGGTTCAAACTGAACTGCAGACATCGCAATATTGCCTATATCGGTTTTAGCTACAGGAATTACTGCATCCTCTCCATACATTTCAATGAAACGGTCGTAAACATCGTATATTGCACTCGTATATTGTTCGGATCCTGGAAATAAGCCCCGCACATTTCTTTGTTTCCAATGTTTCGCAACAACATTGCCATCAGGACCCATTAGCACCATTAGGTGCAGAATGTGATCGGGCCAATCTGGATCCTTGGCATAGGTTCCAAATACGATGTAACAACCATAATCTTGGCACTTTTTGCTAATTTCTTCAGTTTCCGGTCCCGGTACGTCAATTGCAATATTATAATGCTCTTCCCTTGACCAATTGCTGAAGCCAACAATTGGAAATTCATGGAAACAAATAAGATCACTCTTGCCTCCATAGCCCTGGGCAATAT
>LUMW01001944.1_pt1 | contig 12958 bp, 12 predicted proteins | sample 729761 | NCBI WGS metagenome assembly LUMW01 (sample SAMN03860302, study PRJNA289734) | marine metagenome | biome: seawater column; feature: ocean; material: water; isolation source: Red Sea water column Station 192 - depth 500m | place: Saudi Arabia: Red Sea | collected 2011-10-15 | depth 500 m
CGCAGATAGGTTCCGGCGGCCGACTTCGAGCCGCCGTACGGACTCTCCGGTCGGTGCGCCACCTTCTCGGTGAGCGGCAGGAGGGAAGCGTCCGCGTCGCCGTACAACGTGCCTCCGCTGGCTGCCGCAACCACCTTTCGAACTCCCGAACGCCGTGCCCCTTCCAGCACCCTGATGGTGCCCATGACGTTGACGGCGGCGTCGTTCAGCGGGTCGGCCACCGACGCACGGACATCGGCCTGGGCTGCCAGGTGGAACACGACCTCGGCGTCCGCTGCCGCTACCGCCTCGATGCAATCGTCGTCGCGGAGGTCGATCCTCGCCACACGTAGTCGATCCCCAGCCGTCTGCCCGGCTGCCTTCAAGTTGGTCTCGCTGCCCGTCGAGAAGTCATCGAGCACGACGACATCATGGCCATCGACCAACAGTCGGTCGACGAGCGTCGACCCGATGAAGCCCGCTCCTCCAGTCACGACTGTGCGCACGGCGTTCCCCGACCTCAAGCCTCGTCAGGCCGCCGAGCGCCGACGAGGCACTCGCCGGCGGCGACTGCTGCACCGTGACCGAGAACGGTGAGGTCGAGCACGCTCGCCTCGACACCGACCCTTGCGCCGGACCCGACCAGTGAACCCTCGACCCGAGCGCCTTCGGCGATCGTCGCTTCGGCCATGACGACAGCGTCGCAGACCCGTGCGCCCTCAGCCACGACGGCACCCGGTCCGATCACCGAGCGCCGGACGTCGGCACCCGCAGCGATGACCGCAAGCGAGTCGACGCCCTCGGCGGCGGGGCCCCATTCCCCGTCGAGGAGGTCGAGTTGGACGCCGAGGTAGGTCTCGGGCGTCCCGGTGTCGACCCAATAGGCGGTCGACTGGTAGCCGAACAGGGCGCCGTCGCCCGGGACCGGCTTCTCGACGAAGCCCAGCACCCGGCCCGACCCGTCGGTCGGGACCACGCCGTAGCGGGAGGGGTCGTCGACCGGGGTGAGCGAGATCGTGCCCTCGGCGCCCGTCGCCCGATGCGCCTCGACGAGCTCGCCGAACGGGAGGTCGGTCAGGACGTCGCCGTTGAGGACCAGGAACGTGTCGTCGATGCCGGCGTCCTCGGCGGCGAACCGGATGGCCCCGGCGGTGTCGAGGGGCTCCGGTTCGACCGCGTAGTGCAGCGGCACACCGGCGCAGGCGCCGTCCGGGTAGGCCTCGCGGAAGGCGTCGGGCAGGAAGCCCAGGGAGAGCACGACCTCGTCGACGCCGTTGGCGGCCAGGTGGCCGACGACGTGCTCGATCATGGGCCGGTCCACGACCGGCAGCATCTGCTTGGGCAGGTCGCTGGTGAGTGGGCGCAGGCGGGTCCCGAAGCCGCCGACCAGCACGATCGCCCGCACGGCGACGGACCTAGCCCTCGGTGGTCGTCGGGGTGCCCGCGCCGTTCGAGCTCAGCGCCCTCGGGTCGACCGTCTCGAGGAAGGTGAAGCGCTCGGCACGCGGGGCCGGCGGCTCGACGCCCTCGGGGACGAAGGCGATCGTGAACGCCTCGAGGTTCTTGAGGTACCGGACGTCGGCGAGGTCCTCGGTGACCACGTCGGGTGCCCGGTCGCGGTCCTGGGCGTCGAAGCGGGCCACCTTGAGCACCGTGGGCTCACCACCGCAGTCGCCGCCCTCGACGATCTCCTCTCCGGTGTCGAGGACGAGTGACGTGTCGTCGATCCGGCCGCCGTAGGCGGAGAAGAACTGTCCGATGGTGGCGTTCTTGCCGGAGGCCAGCGAGTTGAAGGGGTGGATGTGCATGAGGCCGTCACCGTGGGTGTGGATCCCGTTGGGGTCGGTCTCGTCCACGATCTTGGCCCGGAAGGTGTCGCAGACGTAGATGTCGTAGGCCGAGTGCCAGTGGTCGCCCAGACGCGGGGCCGAGGTGGCCTCGCGTCCCGATCGGGCGAAGGCCACGAGGGCCACGCCCAGGACGATGACGAGCACCATCGCCAGGGGGAACCCGATTGCCCGTCGCTCTCCGCTCCCGCCCGAGGCTCCCACCCGTGCGGCGCGCGCGACCTTCTTCGCTGAATCTCCACGTGCCATCGGCCGGACACGCTACCGGCACGCGCCCCGGATGAGCGGGGGTCGTTCAGCCCGAACCGAGTTCGGCGAACAGCCGTGCGTACGCCTCCGCAGCCGACGCCGGCGACGCACACCGCTCGGCCCAGGCCCGGCCCCGGTCCCCCATCGCACGGCGACGCTCCGGGTCGTCCACGAGTTCCTCGACGGCGGCGACGAACGCCTCGGGGTCGTCGGGTGGGACGGCCAGGCCGGCCCCGGACTCCTCCACGACCCGGGCGACCTCGCTGCCCTCGTCGATGCTGGCGAGGAGCGGCCGACCGGCGGCCAGTGCCGCGTAGGTCTTGGAGGGGACGCTGCTGGCCGCAAGCCCCCGCTTGAGCGGCACGACGTGGACGTCGGCCGAGGCGAGCACCTCGGGGACCCGCGCCGCCGGCTGGTAGTCGACGACGGTGAGGTTCGGGAGGTCGGCGGCCTCGCGCCGCAGGTCCGCTGCGGCCACGCCGCCACCGTTGACCACGTACGCGAGGTCGTCACGGTCGCGGTGCCGTCGAGCCGCCTCGACCAGCAGGTCCAGCGACTGGGAGTGCCCCAGGTTGCCGGCGTACATCACGACCGTGCGGTCGCCCAGGCCGTGTTCCCGGCGGTACGGGGTGTCCCGGTCGGCCGGCACGATGGCCGTCGTGTCCACGAAGTTGGGGATCACCTCGATCCTGGTCCGACCCTCGGGGACCTTCGCCCCGACGTTCGCCGCCAGGTCCTCGGAGAGGACGGTGACGGCGGCGGCCCGCCGGTAGCAGAGGCGCTCCAGCCACCGGAACAGTCCGATCGCACGGGGAGAGGTCAGGGCGCCGACGTCGATCGCCACGTCGGGGAACACGTCCTGCACGTTGAGCACCAGTGGGCAGCGGTGGCGGACGGCGGCCAGCCAACCGGCGGTTCCGAGCGTCAGTGGCGGGGACAGCGCCATGACGGCGTCGAACGGGCCGCGGGCGGCCACGCCGGCCAGCGCCGCCGCCCCCGAGAAGGCCACGAACCCGAGTGCCCGGCTGGCCAGGCTGGCCTTGTCGCCGGCGAACGGCGTAAGGCGCACGACGCTGGCGTCTCCTGCCCGCCCCCGACGGACGAGCCGGCCCCGCCAGTCGCCCTCGACCCGGTGCTCCCGGTACCAGGGCAGCGACGTGACGACGTGGACCTCGTGGCCCGCTGCGCACAGCTCCGAGACGATCCTCGACACCACGACTCCCGTGGGTGCGGTGTCCGGTTCGAGGTGCGGGGTGATGACGAGCAGGCGCATCGGGTCTCAGGCGCCGAGTTGAAGCGCCAGGCGCCAGGCCCGCTCCAACTGTTCGGCGGACGCCTCCCACGAGTACTCGGCGGCCCGGCGCAGGCCTGCGTCCGCCGCCTGACGGCGGGCGGCTGCGTCGCCGAGGCCCCGGTCGAGCGCCTCCGCCCATGCCGACACGTCGTCGGCGTCGACCGACCAGCCTGCGCCTCCGGCCACGTCGTCGGCCGGGGTCCCGGCGGCGACGACGACGGGGACGCCGCTGGCCATCGCCTCGAGCACGGGAATGCCGAACCCCTCGTAGCGGGAGGGGAAGGCCAGCAGCGAGGCGCCGGCCAGGCGGCGGGCGTAGTCGGCCTCCGGGATCCTTCCGGTGCGCTCGATGCGGTCGCCCAGACCGGCTCGGCTGACGGCGACGACCACGGCACCCTCGGCCCGGCCGGCACCACCCGTGAGCACGAGGCGGGCGTCGGGGTGCCGGTCGGCGACACGTTGGAACGCCTCGATGAGCAGTTCGTGGTTCTTGTGGGGGTGGCTGACGGCGGGGTAGATGATGGTCGGCGGCGACGCCGGCTCGACGGGCCGGTCGGCGATCCGGTCGACTCCCGAGGAGACGGTCACCACCCGTTCTGGCTCGACGTCGAAGTGCTCGACCACCTGCCGGCCCACGGTGTCGCTGACGGTCACGACCACGTCGGCACGACGCAACGACCGCGGCACCGACCAGGAGAGGAACCCCTCCTTGGCGACGGAGAAGTGCTCGGGGTGGTCGAAGGGCTGGAGGTCGTGGATGGTGACGACCGCCGGCCGTGTCACTCGCATCGGGATGCGGCCCCCCACGTGGTGGACGGCGTCGAAGCCGGACGTCCGGCCGGCCAGCCACGTGGACTCCCGGAGGACCCGCCGGACGCGACCGCGCCCGTCTCCCGGTGCGGCGATGACCTCGAACGCCTCACGGAGTCCGGGATGCGCCTCCTCGAGCCCGCGCTGGGCGAACAGGACCGGTCGCAGGTCGGCGGGACCGTGTCGGGCGAAGGCCAGCAGGGTCCGCACGGCGTACTCCTCCGAGCCACCGACGTCGCCAGGCACGAGGAACAGCAGGTTGACGGCGATCCGCCTCGACGTGCTCATGGAGCCCTCATGCTGCCAGTACCTCGCGGTAGGCGGCGACCGTCAGCTCGGCGGTGGCCTCCCAGGTGTACCTCGCCGCCCGTTCCGCTCCCGCGTCCGCCAGTCGTCGTGCGGCGGCTGGATCGTCGAGCAGGTGGCGGATGGCCTCGGCCAGTGCGGCGGTGTCCGTCGGCTCGACGAGCAGGCCGGCGTCGCCGGCGACCTCGGCGGTCGCCGTCCCCGACGAGGTGACCACCGGGGTCCCCTGACGAGCGCACGTCCTCCGAGCGGTTCGACGAGTGCGGGCACGTCGATGCCCCAGCCGGGGGCGCCGACGAGGGCGAGCGTGGCCTCGGGCACCGCCGTCATGGCCTCCACGAGTCCACCGAGGTTCTTTCGCGGCTCGGCCACGCCCACCCAGAGCACGACCGGCCCGTCGATCCGATGCCGTGCCCGGAGTGCGTCGACCGCATCCGGGTTCGCCGGGGTCCCGTCGACGCCCAGCGGCACCACGCGGATCCGCTCGTCGTCGACACCCGCGGCCCGGAGGTCGGCAGCGGTCGCCTCGGAGGGGCACAGGATGCGTCGGGCCCCGGCGGCGGATGCCAGCCAGGACTCGAACATGCGGCGGCCCCGCGGGGTGAAGTGGTCGGGTCGGTGCCGCCAGGCCAGGTCGTGGATCGTGGCCACCAGGGGTGCACGGCAGGCCGGCACGGCGCCACCGGCGGCATGGACCACATCGGGCCGGCCGCAACGGCGATCCACCCGTGGCCTGCCGAGGCGGGCCCACGACTCGTAGAGCAGCGGGCGCGGGAGTGCGAATCCGACCACCGGCACGCCTTCGGGCGGTGAGACGGTCGGCGGCCGACGGTGTGTCGCGGCGATACCGACCAGGTCGACGTCCTCCCGCCGGGCCAGTGCCTCGGCCAATCCGGCCGCGGCCACGGCGGTGCCGCCGGGTACGCGGTGCCAGCAGGACTCGAGGAGATATGCCACCCGCATCGGGCTCACGGACACGAGACCCCCTCCGGCGGACGGCCGTCGACGTCGATGTCGACCCTCGGCAGGGACCACCGGCCACCACCGACCGTCGCCGCCTCGCCGCCGTCGCCATCGAGGAGCACGCCGGGCAGCCACGCCCGGGCCTCGGCCTCCACGACCGCAAGGTCGCGGGGGGCCAGCAGCAGCCGCTGGAAGTCCTCGCCCAACACCAGCTCGACGGCGTCGCCGAGTCCGTCGACGACCTCGACGCGGGGCGTCCACGAGAGGTTCTGGGCGAGCAGCACGGCGCCATCGAAGTGCTGCGGCGCCGTTCGGATGACCGTCTCCCCGGTGGCGTCGCCCTGGCGGACGTCGACGGGGAACCCCCGCCCGGCCAGCTGCTCGGCGATCGGGACCTCCTCGGCGGCCACGACCTCCGGCGGCCGCCCCTCGATAAGGGTCACCGCCACCTGTTCGGGACGCAGGGTGACGCCGCGGAAGACGTCGAAGATCTCCTCGGCCGCGTTTCCCTCGCGCAGCCGAAGCACCATCGACTCGCCGACCAGGTCGTCGAACACCGGCAGCGTGTACCGCTCGAGGTCGGTGGGTTGGAAGTCGCTGAAGGCCCGGCCGATGTCGACGAGGTCGCCGAGCGTCAGGCGGTCGTCGAGCACGACGGCGTCGGCGCCGGCCTCGATCAGGTCGTTGCGGACCAGCACCGACCTGGCACCCTTGTCGACGAGCCGCTCGAGGGCCAGCGTGATGAAGTCCTGCTGGCGCTGGTTGCGCTCGAGGTCGTTGGAGACGCCGACCCGGCGCCAGCGGCCCCCGACGAAGGCCTCGAGGAGGCGGCTCCGGACGTAGGCCAGCGACGTCGAGCCGTCGAGCACGTGGCACCCGGGCTCGAGGATGGAGAGGCCGGACCCGATGTCGCGCACCGGCTGGTCGAACCACATCGGGATGCCGGCCAACTCATCGACCACCTCGACGAACCCGGCGAAGTCGACCACGGCGACGTTGTGGATCGGGACGTCGAAGTTGCGGCTGATCGTCTCGACCAGCGACGGGACACCTCGTCCGACACCGCCGATGATCAGTGCCGAGGCCAGCTTCTCGTCTCGAACGGGCACCCCGTCGACCCAGATGGGCAGGTACAGGTCCCGCGGGATCGACACGACGGCGGCCCGGCGGACGCCCGGGTCGATGCGGGCCAGCATGATGACGTCGGCCAGGGCGACGCCGCTCGTGGTGTCCCGCTGTGCCGCCGGGTCGGCAGGGTCGAGGCCGACGGCGCTGTCGGTGCCCACCAGCAGCAGTGTGCCATCGGCGCCACCTCCCCCGACTCCCGGCGTCTCGCGACCACCCTCGACGAGGGATCCGCCGGGGTTCGAGCCCCCCGTTCCCGGCAGGTCGGCGAGGACCCCGGCGGGCACGTCGATGCGCACGATGCTGCCGACGGACTCCTCGAACTGGGCGAGGCGGGCCGTCACGTAGAGGAGCGAGACGGCGAACGCCACGCTGAGCACCAGCAGGATCCGCTGTGGCCAGGTGCGTCGCAGTCCCGCCTCCGATGCCGACGTCACGCTCGGAGGGTACCAGCGCCCCCTGTCGGGGATCGGCGCGGCCTAGCCTGCCCGGGTGTCCACCGACTGCGCCCCACCGTCGACCGGCGCCTGCTGGGTGGACGGGCGGCTGGTGCTCGACGGGTCGACCCCGGTCGCCGCCAACGACCACGCCATCGTGGTCGGCGACGGCGTCTTCGAGACGCTCAAGGTGGTCGACGGGACCGCCTTCGCCCTCACCCGGCACCTGCGTCGGCTCCGGTTCTCCGCAGATGGCATGGGCATGGTGCCCGCCGACGAGGACCGGGTCCGCGAGGCGGTGGCCGCCGTGCTCGACGCCGACCCTTCGGCGGGGAAGCTCCGCATCACCTGGTCCAGCGGTGCCGGGCCACTGGGTTCCTCGCGTGGTGACGGGCCGGGGACGCTCATCGTGGCCACGGAGCCGGGGTCGGCCTGGCCGGCCGCCGAAGCCGTGCACCTCTGCGCGTGGCGACGCAACGAACACGGCGCCCTCGTGGGCCTCAAGACCACGTCCTACGCCGAGAACGTTCGTGCCCTCGAGGCGGCCCACGACCACGGGTGTTCCGAGGCGCTCTTCCTCAACACGGCTGGGGAACTGTGCGAGGGAACGGGCACCAACGTGTTCCTCGTCGTCGACGACGCACTCGTGACTCCTCCCCTCTCGTCGGGCTGCCTGGCCGGCGTGACCCGCGAACTCCTGCTCGAGCAGGTCGACGCCGTCGAGCGCCCGATCGACCCGTCCGAGGTGGAACGGGCCTCGGAGGCGTTCCTCACGTCCTCTACCCGGGATGTGAACGCCATCGCCCGCATCGACGAGGTGGTGCTGCCGGTGGCCCCCGGGCCGGTCACGCTGGCGGCACAGGCAGCGTTCGCCGACCTGGCCGGCCGATCGCTGGACCCCTAGCCCGAACCGTCCCGCAGGTGGACGACGTCGCCGGCGCGGACCTCGCTGCGTTCACCGGCCACGTCGACGACCAGCGCCCCGTCCATCGCCAGGTCCACGGCCTCCCCCTCGAACTCGTCCGACGGCCGTTGGACGCGTACCCGACGACCGATGGTCGCCGACCGTTCGAGGTGTGCCTCCCGTAGCCGCTCGGGACCGTTGGGCGACGCCAGCACCTCGAGCCGGGCGGCGAACGAGTCGAGCACGGGCTCGAGGAGTTCGTCGTGCCGTTCGTCGACGCCGGAAGCCGCCAGCGAGGTCGCACCCGGCGGTGCCTCGTCGCCCTCGCCCGGCCACCCGACGTTGAGGCCGATGCCCACCACCACCGTGGGCGGACTGCCGTCCACCAGTTCGGCGAGGATCCCCGCCACCTTGCCCGGCGCCGGGCCACCGACCAGAAGCACGTCGTTCGGCCACTTGACCGCCGTCCTGCCGATGGCGTCGCCGTACCGGTCGGCGAGGACGTCGACCACCGCCACCGCCAGCGCCGAGGTGACGAGCGGAATCCGGTCGGCACCCCCGAGGTCCCGGAGCAACGCCGACAGCATCAGGTTGGTTCCCGGTGGGGTCTCCCAGCGACGGTCCAGCCGGCCGCGACCGGCGGTCTGGTGGCCGGCGACCAGCACCGTGCCGTCCGTGGCACTGTTGGCGACCGCGACCAGGTCGGCGTTGGTCGACCCCGTCTCCTCCACGAAGCGGACGGGGCCCAGTCGCTCGGAACGGCCCGACGGGCCCCGATTTGCGGAAGGGTTGCACGGAGTGCCCGACATTCGGGTAACCATAGGGTCGTGTTCAGCAAGGTTCTGATCGCCAATCGGGGCGAGATCGCCGTCCGGGTCATCCGGGCGTGCCGCGACCTCGGTGTCGGCACGGTCGCCGTGTACTCCGAGTTGGACCACGACGCACTCCACGTCCGGCTGGCCGACGAGGCGTATGCGCTGGGCGGGCAGACCGCCGCCGAGAGCTACCTCAACACCGACGCCATCCTCGACGTCATCGAGCGCAGCGGCGCCGACGCCGTCCACCCGGGCTACGGCTTCTTCTCCGAGAACGCCGACTTCGCCCGCTCCATCACCGAGCGCGGTGTCACCTTCATCGGCCCGCCACCCGAGGCCATCGAGGTCATGGGCGACAAGATCAGCGCCCGCACCGCCGCCGAAGAGGTGGGCGTGCACGGTGTCCCCGGCACCACCGACCTGATCACCGACCCCGCCCAGGTTCGGGCGTTCGGCGAGGAGCACGGCTACCCGATCGCCATCAAGGCTGCCTACGGGGGCGGTGGCCGCGGCATGAAGGTCGTCGCCGACGAGTCGGCCATCGAGGCCTCGATCGACTCGGCCCAGCGGGAGTCGCTGGCCTACTTCGGCCGGGACGAGATCTACATGGAGCGCTACCTCGTGGCCCCCCGCCACGTCGAGGTGCAGGTGCTCGCCGACGCCCACGGCAACGCCGTCTACCTCGGCGACCGCGACTGCTCGGCACAGCGACGCCACCAGAAGCTCATCGAGGAGGCGCCGGCCCCGGACCTCCCCGACGACCTGCGCCGCGCCATGGGCGAGGCCGCCGTGCAGGTCGCCCTACGTCACCGTCACCGGACACGCCATCGAGGTGCGGCTCAACGCCGAGGATCCCGCCGAGGGGGCGTTCCTCCCGTCGCCGGGCCGCATCGACGGCCTCAAGGTCCCGGACGGCTACGGCATCCGGTTCGACGGCGGCTACGAGGCGGGCGATGAGGTGAGCCAGTTCTACGACAACCTCATCGGCAAGCTGGTCGTCTGGGGCCACGACCGGGACGTCGCCATCCGGCGCACGCTGCGGGCCCTCGACGAGACCGTCGTGGAGGGCGTGGCGACGACGATCCCCGCCGACCGGGCGATCCTCGAGCACCCCGACTTCGCCGCCGCAACCCATTCCACGAAGTGGGTCGAGGAGACCCTCGACCTGACCGGCGTCCGCTGTGAGGTGTCGGCATCCGACGACGGCGAGCCCACGATCCGGCGGGACCTCGGCGTCGAGGTCGACGGCCGGCGCTTCGCGGTCAGCATGTGGGTGCCCGACCAGGTCGCCGCCACACGCCGCCGTTCGTCCCGTTCCGGAGGGGCCGGCGGATCCGGCGACGGCGCCTCCGGCGAGGTCACCGAGGTGCGCGTGGCCCCCGGCGACTCGGTCGGCAGCGGCGACATCGTCGCCGTCATCGGCTGACGGTCTTACACTGCCTCGTCGATCCACACCTTCGAAGGGGCGGAAGTGAAAGCAGTCCTGTTGGCCGGGGGCCTCGGCACCCGTCTGCGCGAAGAGACCGAATACCGGCCCAAGCCCATGGTCGAGGTCGGCGGGCGGCCGATCCTGTGGCACATCATGAAGGGCTTCGCCCACCACGGCATCACGGACTTCGTCGTGTGCACTGGCTACCGGGGCGAGGTGATCAAGGACTTCTTCCTCAACTACGAGGGCCGCACCCACGACTTCACGGTCCGCCTCGGCCAGCCGCCCGAGCTGACCTACCACAGCGCCCACGAGGAGGACGGCTGGCAGGTCACCGTGGCCGACACCGGCCAGAACACGATGACCGGTGGCCGCGTGAAGCGGATCCAGCAGCACATCGGCGACGAGCGGTGCATGGTCACCTACGGCGACGGCCTGGCCGACGTCGACCTCTCGGCGCTGCTGGCGTTCCACGAGTCGCACGGCCGCCTCGCCACCGTGACCACGATCCGCCCGTTGTCGCGCTTCGGGGTCATGGACATGGACGACGACGGGGCCGTCGAGCGCTTCCGCGAGAAGCCCCTCACCGACGACTACGTCAACGGCGGCTTCTTCGTCTTCGAGCCGAAGGTCTTCGACTACCTCGACACCGAGTGCGTCCTCGAACAGGAGCCCCTCGAGGCGCTCGCCAAGGACGGCCAGCTCATGGCCTACCGTCACGAGGGGTTCTGGCAGCCGATGGACACCTTCCGGGAGTTCACCATGCTGAACGAGATGTGGGACGCCGACGAGGCGCCCTGGAAGGTCTGGGCCTGATGGCCGTCGACCCATCCGCCTGGTCAGAACGCCGCGTCCTCGTCACCGGGGCCACCGGCATGGTGGGTTCCTGGCTGACGCGGTGGCTGGTCGACGCCGGCTCGTACGTCGTCGCGCTGGTCCCCGACTGGGACCCGCAGTCCGAGCTGATCCGGTCCGGCACCATCGACCGGGTCAGCGTCGTCAACGGCCGCCTCGAGGACTACGACGCCGTCGAGCGGGCGGTCAACGGCCACGAGGTCGACTCGGTGTTCCACCTCGGCGCCCAGACCATCGTCGGCACCGCCCACCGAGCGCCCCGCCAGACCTTCGAGTCGAACGTCCAGGGCACCTGGAACGTGCTCGAGGGTGGCATCCAGCGACAAGGCGTACGGCGCACAGACGGTCCTCCCCTACACCGAGGAGACCGCCCTCGAGGGCCGGGCCCCCTACGAGGTCTCCAAGTCGTGCACCGACCTGATCAGCACCTCGTATGCCGAGACGTACGGCCTGCCGATCCTGATCGCCCGGTGCGGGAACATTTACGGCGGCGGCGACCTGAACTGGAGCCGCATCGTCCCCGGCGTGTTCCGTTGGCTGATCCGCGGCGAACAGCCGGTGCTTCGGAGCGACGGCACGTTCCTGCGGGACTACGTCCACGTGGACGACATCGTCGACGCCTACCTCCACCTGGCCGACCACGCCGACCGGCCCGATCTGCGCGGGCAGGGGTTCAACTTCTCGGACGAGAAGCCGCTCACGGTGATGGAGATCTACGAGGCCTGCTGCGCCGCCGCCGGCAGGCCCGGCACGGAGCCGTTGATCCTCGGCGGCGCCACGGGCGAGATCCACGACCAGTACCTGGACTCGACCCGGGCCCGGGAGGAACTCGGCTGGGACGTCTCGGTCGGCCTCCAGGCAGGCCTCGAGCGCACCTTCGCCTGGTACGCCGACCTGCTCGCCGACGCCTGATCGCCGATGGGTTCCGACTCCCCCTCGCGCGCCGATGAGTTGCGTGGCCGGATCCTGGACCTGGTCGCCGAGTACCACGCCGAGGCCTTCCCCGAGCGGCCGTTCGTCGGGGGCATCAGCAACGTCCCGGTGTCGGGCAAGGTCTTCGACGACCACGAACTGCGCCTCCTCGTCGACTCCTCGCTCGACTTCTGGCTGACGACGGGCCGTTACGCCGAGGAGTTCGAGGCGAAGTTCGCCAAGGCCATGGGGTCGCGCCACGCCATGCTGGCTTCCCGACGACGGTCAACCCGATCCTCCAGAACCGCCTCGTCCCGGTGTTCGTCGACGCCCAGTTGGGCACCTACGAGGCCGACCCCGAACAGCTGCGTGCCGCCATCGGTCCGCGCACGAGGGCCATCTTCATGGCCCACACGCTCGGCAACGCCTTCGACCTCGACGTCGTCATGGAACTCGCCGAGAAGCACGACCTCTGGGTCATCGAGGACACGTGCGACGCGGTCGGCGCCCGCTGGAACGGCAAGGCGGTCGGCTCGTTCGGGCACCTGGCGACGACCAGCTTCTATCCGGCCCACCACATCACGATGGGCGAGGGCGGCGCCGTGCTGGCCCAGAAGAAGTCGATGCGCAAGATCGTCGAGAGCTTCCGCGACTGGGGCCGTGACTGCTGGTGCCCACCCGGCGCGGACAACACCTGTGGCAAGCGCTTCGACTGGCAGCTGGGCGAACTCCCCCGCGGCTACGACCACAAGTACACCTACAGCCATCTGGGCTACAACCTCAAGGCCACCGACATGCAGGCCGCCGTCGGCGTCGCCCAGCTCGACAAGCTGGACGAGTTCGTCGCCGCCCGCCAGGCCAACTGGCAACGGCTCCGCGACGGCCTCGCCGACCTCGAGGAGCACCTGCTGCTGCCCGAGGCCACGCCCGGTTGCGAACCCAGTTGGTTCGGCTTCGCCATCACCGTCCGGCCCGAGGCCCCGTTCTCCCGCTTCGACCTCGTGCAGCACCTCGAGAGCCGGCGCATCGGTAC
>LUMW01000302.1_pt1 | contig 12931 bp, 10 predicted proteins | sample 729761 | NCBI WGS metagenome assembly LUMW01 (sample SAMN03860302, study PRJNA289734) | marine metagenome | biome: seawater column; feature: ocean; material: water; isolation source: Red Sea water column Station 192 - depth 500m | place: Saudi Arabia: Red Sea | collected 2011-10-15 | depth 500 m
TTGAGCCACGTAGGCGCCGAGCCTCATCGTGCCGCCCTTTTCGTCGACGTCGCGCTGCGACTCCATCAGGTCGATCACGGGATGCGGGCTGGTCGGGTCGAACTCCGAGGAGTGCGCCCGCTCGAGGCCCAAGACGTTGCGGCCGAAGTCGATCGTCATGCACTGGAGGCCGAGGCACAGGCCCAGGCAGGGGATCTCGTTCTCGCGGGCATAACCGGCGGCGGCGATCTTGCCCTCGATACCGCGGGGCCCGAAGCCGCCGGGGATCACGATGCCGTCGAGGTCGCGGAGGCGGTCGGCCACGAGGAGGCCCTCGACGTCCTCCGCCTGGATCCATTCGATCTCGACGTCGACACCGTGGTGGATGCCGGCGTGGTTGAGGGACTCGACGACCGACAGGTAGGCGTCGACGAGGCTCACGTACTTGCCGATGAGGCCGATCCGCACCGGAACGGTCGCCGCCGACACCTTGGCGTTGAGGGCCTCCCACTCTCCGAGGTCGGGATCACCGGCGTCGAGGGCGAGGATCTCGCAGACCACGTCGTCGAGCCCCTCGTCGTGGAGGACCAGCGGGATCTCGTAGAGGCTCCCGGCGTCGGGAGCGCTCACGACCGCCTCGAGCGGCACGTTCGAGAGGTTGGAGATCTTCCGGCAGAGGTCCTCACCGACGGGCTCGTCACTGCGGCACACGATGGCGTCGGGCTGGATGCCGCGCCCCCGCAGTTCGATGACCGAGTGCTGGGTGGGCTTGGTCTTGTGTTCACCCGACGGGGCGATGTACGGCACGAGGGTGACGTGGACGTAGCAGACGCTGTCGCGGCCCCGGTCGAGGCGGAACTGTCGGATGGCCTCGAGGAACGGGAGGATCTCGATGTCGCCGACGGTGCCGCCCACCTCGGTGATGAGGACGTCCACGTCGTCGCCGGCGAGGAGCTGGATGCGCCGCTTGATCTCATCGGTGATGTGCGGAATCACCTGAACGGTCTTGCCGAGGTAGTCGCCGTGGCGCTCCGACGCGATGACATGCGAGTAGATGGAACCCGTCGTGGCGTTGGAGTCCCGGGTGAGGTTCTCGTCGATGAACCGCTCGTAGTGGCCGAGGTCGAGGTCGGTCTCGCCGCCGTCGTCGGTGACGAACACCTCGCCGTGCTCGAACGGATTCATCGTGCCCGGATCCACGTTGAGATACGGGTCCAGCTTCTGGATGACGACCCGGAGGCCACGCTGCTTGAGGAGGCGGCCGAGGGAGGCGGCGGTGAGGCCCTTGCCGAGCGAACTTGCCACGCCGCCCGTGACGAAGATGTGCTTGGTCACGGGATGCCAACCTATCGCCCGCGCGCCCGGAGCGCGCGGAGCGCCTCGGTGCCCGCGTTCACAAGGCGGAGCAGGGCAGGCCGCCCAGCAGTTCGGCGGCGTGGTCGCGTGCCGTGGCGCTGTCGGGCGAACCCGAGAGCATCCGGGAGACCTCGACGATCCGCTCCTCGTGTCCGAGCCGCCGGATGGTCGCCCGGGCCGAGACCCCGTCGTCGACCTTCTCGACGGCCAGCTGCTGGTCGGCGCAGGCGGCCACCTGCGCCAGGTGCGTGACGACCAGCACCTGGCGGTCGCCGGCAAGGCCGGCCAGCGCTGCCGCCACGGCGTGGGCGGCCGTGCCGCCGACACCGGCGTCGACCTCATCGAAGACCAGGGTCGGGGGCGACTCGGAGACGACCCGGCGCACCGCCAACATGGCCCGGGCCAACTCACCGCCGGAGGCCACCTTGGCCAGCGGCGCCGGCGTCGCACCGGAGTTGGTGGCCAGCAGGAGGGCGACGTCCTGGCCTGATTCGCCCCGGACCTCGACCTCGACGCTGGCCGCCGGCATCGCCAGTTCGCGGAGGTGGGCCTCGATGCGCGACGCCAGCTCGGGCGCCGCACGTCGCCGCGCCGCCAGCACCGTGGCGGCGGCCTCCCGTCGGGCGGCCTCCACGGCGACCCGTCGGGCGTCGAGCGTGGCGGCACGGGCATCGTGGTCGAGCAGGGCGGAGAGGCGTCCGGCGGCCTCGCGGTGGTACGCCAGAACGTCCTCGAGCCCGTTGCCGTACTTGCGGCGCAGCTCGGCGAGGAGCCGGCGCCGCTCCATCACCGCCTCGAGGCGGGCCGGATCCTCCTCGACCGACTCGGCGACGTTCCGCAGCCGGGCCGCCACGTCGGCGACCTCGGCGGCCAGCCCCTCCAGCCGGTCGGCCTCGCCGGCAAAGGGCGTGCGTCCAGCGAGGAGGCCCAGCGCCGAGGCGAGCGACTCGGAGGCCGGTCCGTCGCCGTCGAGGAGGACCAGAGCCCCCTCGGCGGCCTCGCGGTGGGCGGAGGCGTCGGCCAGGAGGGCCTCCTCGGCGGCCAGGAGGTCGTCCTCGGCGGGGTCCTCGAGACCGGCCTCCTCCAACTCGGCGACCTGGAAGCGCAGCAGGTCGATCTCGCGTGCCCGGGCCCGCTCGTCGCCGCCCATGGCCGCCAACTCGACGTCCACGGCGGCCAACTCGTCCTCGGCCGCAGACAGGGCAGCGAGGTCGACACCGCCGAACCGGTCGAGTGCCGCCCGCTGCACGGGGGCGGCGAGGAGGCTCTGGTGGGCGTGCTGGCCATGCAGGTCGACCAGTCCGACGCCCCGCTCGGCCAGTGCGGTGGCCGTGGCGAGGTCGCCGTCCAGATAGGCCCGGCTGCGCCCCTCCCGGGGAACGACCCGCCGGAAGACGACCTCCTGCTCGCCCGACCGGCCAGATCCGCCGTCGCCCGCGGGCACGACGAACCGGCCGGCGACCACGGCCTCGTCGGCCCCGGGCCGCACCATGCCCGGGTCGGCCCTTCCACCCATGAGGAGGTCGAGGGCGGTGACGACCATCGTCTTGCCGGCGCCGGTCTCGCCGGTGACCGCCGTCAGTCCCGACTCGAGGACGAGCGACAGTTCCTCGACGACGCCGAGATCGGTGACCTGGAGTTCGAGCAGCACGCGGATCCTCCTCGGCCGCATCCTGCCATGGGGGTGTGACGGCTCCGGCGATGCCCGGACGACCCGTCGGCGGACCGTCGGTCAGCGGTCCTCGAGGCCGAACTTGGCCTTCAGCACCCGCTCGAACTGCCGCTCCCCGAAGGCCACCAGGCGGGCGGCCCGGTCGCTGGAGGTGCACACCACCCGGTCCCCCTCCCCCAGCGGCGCCACCTCCCGCCCATCGACGGTGCACGTCGCCGGGCGGTCACCGAGCACCTCGAGGGCGATCTCGGTCTCGGGGCCGAGTACCAACGTCCGGTCGAAGAGCATGTGCGCCGACACCGGAGTGAGCTGGAGCGACCGGTGGAGGGCGTCCACGATGGGGCCGCGTGCCGAGAAGGCGTACGCGGTCGACCCGGTCGGGGTGGCCACGATGAGGCCGTCGGCGGCGTACGACGTGAAGAAGGAGCCGTCGAACCAGACGCCCAGGCGGATGGTGTGGCCGGTGCGCTCGACGACCAGCTCGTTGAGGCCGTGGTCGCCGCCGGCGTGGTCGCCGTCGGCCCGGTGGACGTCGACCCGGAGCATCATGCGCTCCTCGATGGCATGCTCGCCGCGCAGTACCCGTCCGATCGAGGCCTCGACGTCGTCGGGCTCGCAGGCCGTGAGGTAGCCGAGCTGGCCGAAGTTGACCCCGAGGACGGGGACGGCCCGGCCGTCGAGGAAGTGGACCGCCCGCAGGATCGAGCCGTCGCCGCCGAGGCTCACCACCAGGTCGAGGCCGTCGGCGTCGCCCGCGCCGCCAAGCCGCCGCACCTCATGGCCCTCGGCGGAGAGCCGCCGGGCCAGTTCGTCGGCCTGTGCCACGGCGGCCTCGCGTCCCTCGTGGACGACCAGTCCGAGCGTCGCCATCAGCGAGCCTCCACGGCCGAGGCGACCAGCCGGCCGACGTCCAGGACCGGGCCGTCGCCGGCCCGCACGGCGTGGACGAGGAACTCGACGTTCCCCTCGGCTCCGGTGATCGGCGACGGCATGCCATCCATGATGGCCGCTCCGGCCTCGGATGCCCAACGGACCACGTCCAGGAGCACCCGCCGCCAGACCTCCGGGTCCCGGATGACGCCGTGGCCCCGATCGGCCTCCTCGCGCCCGGCCTCGAACTGCGGCTTCACGAGCAGCACCAGCGGGGACCCCTCGCCGACGAGCGCCACGAGGCCCGGAAGCACCGTGCGCAGCGAGATGAACGAGAGGTCGGCGACGAGCAGGTCGAACGGGGCGCCGACCGCATCGGGATCCACGGCCCGGATGTCGGTCCGCTCGGCGACGGTCACCCGTTCGTCGGAGCGGAGGCGCTGGTGCAACTGGCCCCGGCCGACGTCGACGGCGAGCACCGAGGCCGCTCCCCGCTGGAGCACGCAGTCGGTGAAGCCGCCGGTGCTGGACCCGGCATCGACCACCCGCATGTCCCGGACGTCGATCCCGAAGGCATCGAGGCCGGCGTCGAGCTTCTCGCCGCCCCGACCCACGAACCGCGGCGGCGGGCCCGCCACCACCACCGCCTGCTCCGGGGAGACCTGGCGGGATGCCTTGTCGGCCGGCGCCCCGTCGACGGTGACCCGGCCCTCCCCGATCAGGTCCTGCGCCCGGGTCCGGCTGTCGGCCTGCCCCCGACGGACCATCTCCTGGTCGAGGCGCCGGCGTGCACTCATCGGCCAGTCACCCCAGCAGCCGGTCGACCAGTGCCGGCAGGTCGGCCGCCACCTCGTCCGGTGCCGGGTCGGTCGGGAGATCGCCCTCCGCCGTCACCCCGCTCAGCACGAGGCCGAAGTCCCAGCCGAGGTTCCGCGCCAGCAGCCCGTCCGTGTCGGGCCGGTCGCCGACCACGATCCCGTGGCCCCCCGCCCGCTCCCTCACCACGTCGCAGATCGGCTCGTGTGGCTTGCCGGCCACGACGGGCTCGACGCCGGTGGCCGCCACCAGCGCGGCGACGATCGACCCGGCCCCGGGCCTGATCCCGTCGTGGGCGGGGTACGTGACGTCCTCGTTGGAGGCCAACAGGCGGGCGCCACCGAGGATCGCCTGCAGGCCGGCGGTCAGGCGCCAGTAGTCGAAGTCCTCGTGGAAGCCCACGGCGACGGTGTCGGCCGGGCCCTCCCGGACGACGGTGGCCCCGACGACCTCGAGTTCCTCGACGAGGCCCGGTCCGCACATGCCGAGCACGACCTCACCGGGCTGGACGAGCGACGCCGCCGCCATGCCCGACGTGACCACGCCTCCGCAGGCGTCGATGCCGTGGTGCGCCAACTTGGCCTCGACGTCGACCACGCGGCGCCCCGAGTTGTTGGTCACGAACAGGACGGTCTCGCCGGCGTCCTGGAGCCGGGCGACCGCCTCGGCCACGCCGGGAATCGAGTCGGTGCCCAGCCACACCACGCCGTCGAGGTCGAGTGCCCACGCCATGGCGGACAGTCTGCCCGGATGAGGTCCCGGCGCAGGCGTGGAAAGGCGACGGAGTCAGACCGTCCAGGTGGGCAGCGAGTGCAGCAGGGCGTGCAGGTCGCCCTTGCCGCGTGCGGCACGCGCCTCGTCGACCTGGGCGTTCATGGCGACGGCGTACTCGCCCCGGTCGACCGCCCGGAACACCCCGATCGGCGTCGGCCGGTCGGGACTCTCCGCCAGTCGGGACAGGGCAAAGGCCGTGGAGGGGTCGGGCCGGGTCTCGTCGTGGACGAGCAGGCCCTCGACGCCCACGTCGGCGACCTCGACCAGTTCCACGCCGCCGTCGTGGCGGGCCACCCCGAACTGCCCCTCCGAGCCGAACCGGATCGGCTCACCGTGGCGCAGCGGAATCAGCATGTCGTCGCGTACGGCCTTCTTGGTGATGGTCTCGAAGGCACCGTCGTTGAACACGTTGCAGTTCTGGTACACCTCGACCATCGAGGTCCCCGGATGCTCGTAGGAGCGCCGGAACATCTCCTGCATGTGGTGGCGGTCCATGTCGTGGGTGCGGGCCACGAAGCTGGCCTCGGCCCCCAGCGCCACGCTCACCGGGTTGAACGGCGTGGCACACGAACCGACCGGCGACGACTTGGTGATCTTGCCCTTCTCGCTGGTCGGCGAGAACTGCCCCTTGGTCAGGCCGTAGATCTGGTTGTTGAACAGCAGGATGTTGATGTCGATGTTGCGGCGCAGGGCGTGGATCAGGTGGTTGCCACCGATCGACAGCATGTCGCCGTCGCCGCCGACGACCCAGACGTCGAGGTCGGGTCGGGCCAGGGCCAAGCCCGTGGCGATGGCCGGGGCGCGGCCGTGGATGCTGTGCATCCCGTAGGTGTTCATGTAGTACGGGAAGCGGGCGGCGCAACCGATGCCCGACACGAACACCGTCTTCTCGCGGCGGGCACCCAGTTCGGGCATCAGCAGCTGGAGGGCGGTGAGGATCGAGTAGTCGCCGCAGCCCGGGCACCACCGGACCTCCTGGTCGCTCTGCCAGTCGGCACGCGTCGTGGGCGGCACCTCGTCGGAGGCGCCGTCGGTGAGCAGGGTGTCGGTCATCGGTCCTCGCCTCCCAGTTCGCCGAGGATGATCTGCTGGAGCTCGCCGGCGGTGAAGGGCTGTCCCGACACCTTGCTGACGGGTCGGGCATCGACGAGGTACTCGTCGCGCAGCAGGCGGACCAGCTGCCCGAGGTTCATCTCGGGCACCAGGACCTTCTCGAAGCCGCGAAGCACCTCGCCCAGGTTGGCCGGCAGCGGGTTGAGGTGCGTGAGGTGCACGTGGGCGACGCTCTGGCCCATCCCGCACACCCGGCGCACGGCACCGGCGATTGCGCCCCAGGTCGACCCCCAGCCGACGACGACCAGGTCGCCGTCGGGGTCGCCGGTCACCTCGACGTCGGGCACCGGGATGCGGGCGATGCGCTCGGCGCGGATCCCGACCATGTGGGCGTGGTTGTCCGAGTCGTAGTTGACACTGCCCGAACCGTCCTCCTTCTCGAGGCCGCCGATGCGGTGCATCAGGTCGGGCGTCCCCGGGATGGCCCACGGACGAGCGAGCTTCTCGTCGCGCAGGTAGGGCCAGAAGACCTCGTTGCCGTCCTCGTCGACCTTGTTGAAGCCGCTGGCGAACTCGACGCGGATCGGCTCGAGTTCGTCGACGTCGGGCAGCAGCCACGGCTCGGAACTGTTGGCCAGGTAGCCGTCGGTGAGGAGCATCACGGGCGTCCGGTGCTCGATGGCGATACGGGAGGCCTCGATGGCCTGGTCGAAGCAGTCGGTGGGCGTGCGGGCGGCGAGCACCGGCAGGGGCGACTCGCCGTGGCGCCCGTGCAACGCCATCAGGAGGTCGGCGGCCTCGGTCTTGGTCGGCAGGCCCGTCGAGGGGCCGCCCCGCTGGACGTTGACGATCACCAGGGGCAACTCGAGGCTGACCGCCAGGCCGATGGTCTCGGCCTTGAGCGCCACACCCGGACCACTCGTGGTGGTCACGCCGAGGTGCCCGCCGTAGGCGGCGCCGAGCGCCGAGCCGACGGCCGCGATCTCGTCCTCGGCCTGGAAGGTGGCGATGTCGAACTCCTTGCGCTTCGAGAGTTCGTGGAGGATGTCCGAGGCCGGGGTGATCGGGTAGGAGCCGAGGAACACGCGCAGCCCGGAGAGGTGGCCGGCGGCAACGAGGCCCCACGCCAGCGCCGTGTTGCCACTGATGTTGGTGTAGGTCCCCGACGGCAGTGCGGCCGGCTGGACGATGACCCGGTGGTCGGCCAGCTCGGCGGTCTCGCCGTAGGCGTGCCCGGCCGAGAAGGCGGCCTTGTTGGCGGCGATCACGAGGTCGCGGCCGGCGAACTTGGCCTCGATCCACTCGATCGTCGGCTCGAGCGGCCGGCTGTAGATCCAGCTCAGGAGCCCCAGGGCGAAGAAGTTCTTGGACCGCTCGGCATCACGCGGCTTGACGCCCAGGTCCTTGCAGGCCTCCTTGGTGAGGGAGGTCATCGGGACCTGCACGACCCGGTAGGCGGCCAGCTCGTCCCCCTCGAGAGGGTTGTGGGCATAGCCGGCCTTGGCCAGGTTGCGCTCCTCGAAGGTGTCGGCGTTGGCGATGATCGTGCCGCCGTCCAGCACCGAGTCGAGCTGCGACTTGAGGGCCGCCGGGTTCATCGCCACCAGCACGTGGGGGGCGTCGCCCGGGGTGAGGATGTCGTGGTCCGAGATATGAACCTGGAAGGACGAGACGCCCGCCAGGGTCCCGGCCGGGGCACGGATCTCGGCCGGGTACTCGGGAAGCGTGGCCAGGTCGTTCCCGAAGAGGGCGCTGGCTGTCGTGAAGCGGTCCCCCGTCAACTGCATGCCATCGCCGGAGTCGCCGGCGAAGCGGATGATCACCCGGTCGACCTCGGTCACCAGCGGCTCCGACGAGGTCTCCGTCACGTGTGCTCCACCTCCGAACCGGCGTCGTTGCCAGCTTGTACACCTGGACGTTGACCCTAGTCCCCTACCGCCATCGCTACGGGGACGACGCCACGCGATCGTTGTGGAATCGGTCACGCCGACCGGGTGACCCGCCAGCAGCCGATCAGTCGGCAACGTCCCCGGTGCGGTAGTCGCCGAACGGCTCGTCGCGCTCCTGGAGGGCGTCGGTCAGGCCGCCCTCGCGCACCTTGGCGAGGAACTCGGCCATGGCCTCGGTGTGGACCCCGAGTGCGCACAGTTCGGTCCCGGCCCGCAGTCCGGCCCGCAGGCCCATGTGCTCCATCTGGCGGTGCACCGACCGCTTGTTCAGTTGGACCAGTTCGGCCGGGATCCCGCTGATGCGGCGCGCCACGTCGACCACGGCCTCGTCGAGGTCCTCGACCGGGAACGCCGCGTTGGCCCACCCCAGGGCCACGGCCTCGACGCCGGTGATGGGGTCACCGGTGAGCATCATCTCCATGGCTCGACGCATGCCCAGGAACCAGGCGTGGAAGTGCATGTCGGGGACGCCGAAGCGGACCGCCGGGTAGCCCATCCGGGCGTCCTCGGCCACGTAGACGAGGTCGCAGCCGGTGGCCAGCTCGCTGCCACCGGCCAGGCAGTAGCCGTGCACCTGGGCGATGACGGGTTTGGCCAGGTCCCAGATCGACATCCACCCGTCGACCACGTGGCGTGGCCAGTGGCCCTCGCCGCCCGCCGTGAAGTAGGGCTCCTCGTGGCCGGCGTTGCCGCCGCCGAGGTCGTAGCCCGCCGAGAAGGAGGGGCCGGCGCCGCGGATGATCGTGACCCGGACCTCGTCGTCCCGGTCGTGCTCGACGAGGGCGTCGAAGATGGCCGCCCGGAGGGGATGGAACAGGGCGTTGCGCTTCTCGGGCCGGTTCATCGTGATCCGGCGGACGCCCGGGGCGGGCTCGTCCACGAGGACCACCGGCGCCCCGGACTCCGATTCGGCTTCGGCGCCGGCGTCGCCGGTGCCGTACGGGTCACCTGTCGAGGACACCGGTCCCGTTCCCCCGCCCGAGGCGTCGCTCACGCGACGGTGACGGACTCGTCGAGGTACACGTCCTGGATGGCGTTGAGGAGCTCGATGCCCTCGGCCATCGGCCGCTGGAACGCCTTGCGCCCGGAGATGAGCCCCAGCCCGCCGGCCCGCTTGTTGATGACGGCGGTGCGGACGGCCTCGGCAAGGTCGCCGGCACCCGACGAGGCGCCACCGCTGTTGATGAGCCCGATCCGGCCCATGTAGCAGTTGGCCACCTGCCAGCGGCAGAGGTCGATCGGGTGGTCGGTGGTGAGCTCGTCGTAGACCAGCTTGTGGGTCTTGCCGAACCCGGACAGGGCGTTGTAGCCACCGTTCACCTCGGGCAGCTTCTGCTTGATGATGTCGGCCTCGATGGTGACGCCGATGTGGTTGGCCTGGCCGGTGAGGTCGGCCGACACATGGTGGTCGACGCCGTCGACCTTGAAGCCGGAGTTGCGCAGGTAGCACCACAGCACGGTGAACATGCCGAGCTCGTGGGCGCGGGCGAAGGCCTCGCTGACCTCCTGGATCTGGCGGGTGGCCTCGTCGCTGCCGAAGTAGATGGTGGCGCCCACGCCGGCGGCGCCCAGGTCGTAGGCCTGGTCGACCGACCCGAACATGACCTGGTCGAACTTGTTGGGCAAGGTGAGCAACTCGTTGTGGTTGAGCTTGACGATGAACGGGATGCGGTGGGCGTAGCGGCGGGACACGGCACCGAGCACGCCGAAGGTGGTGGCGACGGCGTTGCACCCGCCCTCGATCGCCAGCTCGACGATGTTGGCCGGGTCGAAGTAGGCCGGGTTGGGCGCGAACGAGGCGGCGCCCGAGTGCTCGATCCCCTGGTCGACGGGGAGGATCGACACGTAGCCGGAGCCACGCAGGCGGCCGTGGTCGAGCAGGGACTGGAGGTTGCGAAGGACCTGTGGCGAGCGGTCGGTAGCCGCGAACACGTCGTCGACGAAGTCGGGGCCCGGCAGCGTCAGCGCCGACGACGGGATGGCCGTGGCGGTGTGGTCGAGCAGGTAGCCGGCGTCGTCGCCGAGCAGGGAAGCGGTGTCCACCTGGGGTCTCCTCGGGGTCACTCGGGGTGGGTCGGTACGTCCGATCCCGTGGGGATCCGACGCCGATCACCCTACGCGGTGCGCGTCCGGTCCGGAACCCGCGGGGCGGCCTGCCGGCGCCCCCGCGCGCGATGGCCGCCGGGGCGGACGTCCGCCATGGCGGTGCCCATGGGGGGCTCCCGTCGTTCGTCCGGCCGCCCGGATGGGCAACCGGCGCCTGGAGCGGAAGCGCCGGGGACTCGTGGCCGACCCCGGGGACCAGGTGTGACAGCGCACCCGCGGCGTGGCCGGAGGCGAGGAAGAACCAGGGAACGCGTCAGCGCAGGGCGTCGGCCCGCTGGCCCACGTCGGCCAGGTCCGGGGCGTGGCGACGCAGCCAGCCGAACAACTCCCGCGCACGGGGGGTCGCCCCCGAGCGCTCGTAGAGGTCGGCCAGGGCGTAGGCCCGCCGCAGGTGGTGTGGCCGGGGGCGCTTCGGAACGCTCCAGCCCCGCTCGAGCAGCCGGACGGCGTCGGCGAGTCGGTCCTGGTCGGCGAGGGCGCCGGCGGCGACCAACCGGCCCTCCGTCACGAGGGCGGCGCCCGGCGACCGTTCGCGCAATTCCTCCCAGAGTTCGTCGACGTCGGCCCAGCGTCCCTGCGCCCGGTAGCAGTCGGCGAGGACGGGATGCTGCTCGGTCCCGCCCGTCACGGAGCGGAACCGCTCGAGGGTCTTGGCGGCGGCATGGAAGCGGCCCAAGCGGTACTGGCACAGGCCAATCAGCTCGATGACCTCGGCCACGTCCGGAGCCCGCTTGTCGATCCCGGCGAGGATCCGCCGTGCGTCGTCGAAGCGTTCGTCCTCGAAGTGCCGTGCGGACTCCTGCAACTGTCCCGCCGCCCGACGCCCGGCACGATCGCCGAGCATCCGGACCAGGACCGTCTCCGGCTCCGGGAGGCGGGCGGGCGCCTCGGGCAGGGGTGAGCGCTGGAGCGGTGGCTTCGCGCGACCGCCCGGTGCCTTGGCGCCGGCGCGCTCGACGGCCCGTTCGGCCTCGCGGCGAAGCCGGTCGTCACCGGGCCCGTCACTCCCGGTCTCCCTTGGCGGCCGAGTCGTGTTCTCGGCCGTCCGGAAGTTCCGTTCCGCCCGGTCCTCGGACTCCTCCCGCTTGAAGCGGCCGGCCCCGCGCCGCGCCACGCCACCCCACTGCCGGGGTCCTGCGGCCTCGTCCCGTTCCCCGCGGTTCTTCCACTCCGACGGACGTCCACCCCGATCGTCCCGACGCGGGCCGCGGCCTTCTCCCCGATCATCCCGACGCGGGCCTCGGGGTCCGGACTTGCCACCCGGCTTCCCACCCGGCTTTCCGGAACGCGGGCCACCCGGCTTCCCACCCGGCTTCCCACCCGGCTTCCCACCCGGCTTCCCCGAACGCGGGCCACCCGGCTTCCCGCCCGGCTTCCCACCTGGCCTGCCACCGCGTGGGCCACCCGGCTTACCGCCCGGCTTCCCACCACGGGGGCCTCCCGGCCTGCCGCCGCGTGGGCCTCCCGGATTCCCGCCTGGCCTGCCTCCCGGCCTGCCACCGCGGGGGCCTCCCGGCTTGCCGCCACCGGCGCGCGGGGGTCGTCCGTCGGAGGAGGAGGGCATGCCCGGACACTAACCCCGGCGCCCAGCGATACCCCGGGACGGTGACCGCTGACCGGGGCGGATCCGGCGCGGCACCGTGGCCAAAACGACCTACGGGCGAGGCCCGAAGGCCCCGCCCGAAGGGTGAGAAATCCGGCGGCGTCCTACTCTCCCAGGGCGTCTCCACCCAAGTACCATCGGCGCTGGCGGGCTTAACTGCCGTGTTCGGAATGGGTACGGGTGTGACCCCACCGCTCTCGCCACCGAAAGCCGGTGTACCCCGACCGTCGAGACGGCAGGGGCACGATCATGTTGTCAAGGGGGACCCGTGGGCCCCTCCAGCACTCCACAGCGATCACGAACACCTCGGACAATCGTCGATGTGTAACCAAGCCCTCGGCCGATTAGTACCGGTCGGCTGAACACGTTGCCGTGCGTACACCTCCGGCCTATCAACGTGGTGGTCTGCCACGGGCCTTACCCGGTTGTCCCGGTGGGAGATCTCATCTTGAAACAGGCTTCCCGCTTAGATGCTTTCAGCGGTTATCCCTTCCGCAGGTCGCCAACCAGCCATGCTCCTGGCGGAACAACTGGCACACGAGAGCTGCGTCCGTCCCGGTCCTCTCGTACTAGGGACAGCTTTTCTCAAATCTCCTTCGGCTGCAGAGGATAGGGACCGAACTGTCTCACGACGTTCTAAACCCAGCTCGCGTACCGCTTTAATGGGCGAACAGCCCAACCCTTGGGACCTGCTTCAGCCCCAGGATGCGATGAGCCGACATCGAGGTGCCAAACCTTCCCGTCGATATGGAC
>LUMW01000908.1_pt1 | contig 12924 bp, 8 predicted proteins | sample 729761 | NCBI WGS metagenome assembly LUMW01 (sample SAMN03860302, study PRJNA289734) | marine metagenome | biome: seawater column; feature: ocean; material: water; isolation source: Red Sea water column Station 192 - depth 500m | place: Saudi Arabia: Red Sea | collected 2011-10-15 | depth 500 m
CTATAGTTTAGAACGGGCGATTAAGAGTGTTCTGACTCAATCGTTTCCTTATTATGAATTAATTGTGGTCGACGATGGCTCCACAGACGATACTGCCAACTTATTAGAAAAATATCCACAAATAAAAGTTATTTCTCAAGCTAATCAAGGGGTTTCTGTTGCGCGTAATAATGCAGTAAAGCAAGCTCAGGGAAAATACTTGGCCTTTTTAGATTCCGATGATGAATGGCTTGAGCATAAACTTGAAAAACAATATGAGTTTTTGCAAAAAAATGATTATGTTTGTGTACACTCTGATGAAATTTGGGTTCGCAATGGTGTTCGAGTTAATCCTATGAAAAAGCATCAAAAAGGTGGGGGAGATCAGTTTAAAGATTCTTTGAGTTTGTGTGTGATTTCCCCTTCAACAATTATGTTACAAAAAGATGTTTTTAATCAATTGGGTGGATTTCGAGAAGATTATCCTGTGTGTGAAGATTATGATTTGTGGTTAAAGCTGACAGCAAGATATAAGATTGGTTATATTGATGATTTGTTGATTAAAAAGTTTGGTGGACATCAAGATCAGCTTTCAAGAAAATATTTTGCCATGGATTTTTGGAGAGTCAGATCGATAGATGAGATTTTAGATTATCAGGGTTTATCTATGGATAAAAAAGAAGCTGCAATTGTAGAACTTTTAAAAAAGGCCACAATTTTACTCAAAGGTTATCAAAAGCATCAAAACTTAGGTGCTGATTATCAACAAATTAAAAGTATTTCAGATAAGTGGCAAACTTATCTTTCGTGAGCAATTTTTCTTTTTTTCGGCCGATAATATTTTCGGGGGTTATATTGTGAAAAATCTGAAATTTTTGTCATGTAAATACATGCATATCTTTCAATTTGTGAGGCGTAGACACTAGGCTCAACTCCTGCTCGCATGACCTCTCCCCAATTGGGGTTAAAGTTGGACTCATATGTTTTTATTAGTCCGGCAATTTTTTTGTCTATTTTTTCAATATCATTAAATTTGGCAAAAACATCATTTTTTTCTACCTTTTGCCGATACTCATGTTCTTTGGCATAAAGTTCATCGATTTGATTTTCAAGTGATATTTTTTCTTGCATTAATTGATCAATTTCAATGCTGATCTCTTTGGTCGATTTGTAAGCTTTAACTTCTCGATCCAGCTCTTCAATAACGAGGGCCGTTCGCCAACCACAGGCCTTTTTAAGTTTTACGATATCTCCATAGATATGATCTCCTAAGTAAAGAATTTGGTCACCTTGTAACTCAAAATCTTCTTGTAACTTAGTGGCATATCCTCCTTGATAAACACCTGGAACAAGCTTGACATCATAGTTCTCCATTAAAGCCGTTTTAGGATCAACTTTAAGTGTAGGCATTTTCTCTGTAAAAAAACGAGGTTTGGAAGCCAGTGTCACTGTGATTTCAAAAAGTTCTTGCCAATCCTTGTGGTCTTTTAAAAAAGGATTAATGGTATAATCGAGTAATGCCTTTGTGTAGTTGTAATCAGAGTTTGTAACGATCCATAGTTTTTTGTCGTATTTTTTAAAGCGTTCTAAGACTTCAACAATTTGCTGATCTTTAATGACATATTCTGCTAAATTTTCTTTAACAGTATTTTTTAATGAGCCATCTCTGTGGGCCAAATCTACAGAAAATGTAACATCATCGGCCATATTAGCATATTCAGGAAGGTTCAATTCTGGTTTAGCATCTTTTAGGTCCACAAGTTGAGCAGAAACTTTGAGAATATTTCCATTGACTTTATCAACGATTAAGCCTCGTATGGCGCGATTAAAATCAAATTGAAATTGACTTATTTCTTTTGGATAGTCTTTTTCTGAAATAAGTTTTTTTAATGATTCATGAAAAGTTAATTTTTCAAATTTATCGCTATTATATCTGACTAATGTATGATCCATATCAAAACCTATAACTTTGATATGTTTCATATTGAGAACTCTATTTACATATATACCCATTTTTACCTCAATGATATTTCAAATACTTAGCTGTATTCTGCTTGTTTAAGCTACATACGTCAATACTTGGTTTGTTACTGTCTTGGAGATTTAATGACATTATCTTACATTAGACTAAAAAAATTACAATTAACAAGCTGCATTCAGGACAAAGGAAATCGTGCAAGTTTATGTTGTTTACCAGATGGACGTAGGAGTTTAGGGACAATGAGAACATTAAATAAAGCATTTATTCTATTAGCTGGACTTAGTTGTAGTTTATTCTTTCAAAAAGGATTTGCTAAAAATAGAATTATTTATGGAGTTGATGATAGAACTGAGACTTATCAAACCTCAAAAAGAATTCAGAAATTGGCCGGCTCAACTGCTGGGATGATTGAAAATAAAAAAATATATGCTGTTAAGAAACATTTTATGCTTCCTCCTAAAGACTTAGGTTCTGAGTATGGCCTATGCGAACAGGAAAGGTTTAAAGATCAATCCAGTGCAGTGATTTGTTCCGGTTTTCTAATTGGTCCTGACTTGTTAGTTACGGCCGGACATTGTATTAAAACCCAGGCCAGATGTGATGCAGTTTCTTGGGTTTTTGATTATAAAATCCAAGCAAAGACTGGCAAAGCCGATATTTTAATTCCTAGTAAGAATGTTTATAAGTGTAAAAAACTTATTGAGTCTAAACTGACAGGTTCAGGCCAATATAAGCAAGACTATTCAGTAGTTCAGCTTGATCGCGTAGTTGAGGGGAGAGAGCCTTTGAAATACCGTTTACAAGGTGATTCAAAAGTGGCCAATGGAACTGAATTATTAGTCATTGGCCATCCTTCAGGCCTACCCCAGAAAGTGACTTTAAATGGTAAAATCTTTAATAATTCATCAAATCATTTTTTTCGCACTAATTTGGATACATTCGGAGGAAACTCTGGCTCCGCCGTGTTTAATCGACAAACTGGTGTAGTAGAAGGGATTTTAGTAAGAGGTTCAAAAGACTATATTAACACTAATTGTGGGCGCGCCGTTAATATTGTTCCAGAAGATATTACAAAGCGCTCAGATTTAGGGGAGTTTGTTTCAAGAATTACTGATGTACCTTCATTATATTTTCGCCAATCCTTTTTAAAAGCTGCAAGTGAGGGAAAATTAAGTCAACTTAAAGTGTATGCTAGCTCCGAAGCATTAATGAAAATGTATGATAATAATAAAAATACACCACTACATCTGGCCGTTAAAAATCGTCATTACTCTGTTGTAGAATATCTGATAGAGAAAAAAATACAGCTTGATGCCAGAAATCTTAATGGGGAAACCGCTCTGCATATGGCCGCAGTAAATGCAGATAAAAAAATGGCATCCATCCTAATAGACGCAGGGGCAGATCGTTCTATTAAAGATAATAATGGTCGCACAGCAAAAGATCGACTTCGTTTTTTTAATTTTTTACTTTCTGAGTTTTTTTAGATGAGTTGAACTGACCTACTAGATTGAGGATAAAAAAACTCAAACTAAGTAACGAGTCTCTAAATCATTTATGAATAGCGATTCTGTCGAGGCGCTAGTGGGCAGTTAGTTTTTTAATAAATGACTTCAATCGCTGAACAAGTTTAACTGCTCAGACATCTATAAATTTTTAACATTTAAAGAACTATTGCTTCTGTCTGTGAGTTTGAGTTTTTTCAACTATCTCCACCGTAGTAGGCCGGTTTATAAATGAATTTTTTACATAGGACATTTGTGCAGCGTGCATATTATGGGCAAATATGTTAAACTTTGATTTATGAAAAGAAATATAAAAATGAAGTATTTAAAGTGTTTGACGATTTTATTAGTGAGTTTAAGCTCCATTGCCCAAGCTGAAGTCTACGAAGTCAGCTGTAGCGTAGATTCCAAAATGAAGCGCATAAACAAATTTGATTTGGTTGGTGAACTCCATATTGACGTTGAATCAAAATTTAGTGGCTTCTTTTCAGGAGTTGTTCGTCGCCAGGGTGAAAACTCACGGGAAGAAAGCATTTATTTTGAAGCTTCTGGTCAGATAAAAGTCATTCCTGCAGGGGAAATAGCAAAAAATCAAATTGTTTATTTAAGTAGTGTGCCAAAAGATTCAAATATTACTAGGCTTACAATGGCATCTGGACATCCAAATCAATTTTCTTCAGCGTTAACTTTAGGGGATGGTTTTACCTATAAATCTAAATGTGTGTTAGAATAATCTAAGTAAAAATATAATAATGTTAAAGGCACCTTTTAGGGTGCCTTTTTATTTTTCACTTAGGAGCGAGTTGTGACACAAAAGTTTTGGCTAAGAGAAGAAACAAAGCCTAATGAGTTTAGACGTGCATTGAGTGCGTCTTCTTGTCAGAAATTATTAGCCGCTGGCCATCAAGTTGTTGTTGAAGATTGGAAAGACTCAATTATTGATTTGGAAGAGTATAAAAAAGTTGGTTGTGAAATTAAACCTGCTGGCTCTTGGGTGGAAGCTGCTGCTGATTGGATTATTGTTGGGCTCAAAGCTCTCCCCAAAGATATTCCTGCTTTTAAACATAGGCATATCTTTTTTGCTCATGTGTATAAAGAACAAGATGGATGGCAAGATTGGCTCTCAAAGTTTGCTCAGGGTGGAGGAAGAATTTTAGACCTTGAGTATATGCTAGATACGAATAAACGCAGAGTTTGTGCATTTGGTTACTGGGCGGGGTATGTAGGAGCCGCTTTAGGGGCTTTTTTTACTTATGCTGATAAAGAAGGGCATAAGAACTTAAAAGAGCATAAATATTTTAAAGATAAAACTGAACTTCTTAATTTTGTTCGCCAAGTTGTAAATGAAAAACATGGCCAAGCAATGATTATTGGGGCCAAAGGGCGAAGTGGTCATGGGGCATACGCTTGCTTAAAAGAGCTTAAATGGAATATTACAGCTTGGGATAAAGAAGAGACTTCTGTTGGAGGGCCATTTGTAGAAATCTTAAAACATGATTTATTTGTTAATTGTGTTTTGGCCACTCAGAAAATGCCGCCTTTTCTTAATCATGATATACTTAAAAATAAAGATTTTACTTTAAAAATGATTAGTGATGTTAGTTGTGATCCAGATTCTCAGATGAATATGGTGCCTCTGTACGATGCGGCGACAACATTAGAAGAACCACTTTATCAAGTTAAGGATGTAGAAAGTCCGCTTTTTATTACGGCCATTGATAATTTGCCATCTTTATTACCTAAAGAGAGTTCTTGTGATTTCTCAGATCAATTAGAAAAATATTTAATTGACTATAATGAAAACGAAGGACCATTAAAGGTGAGTTTAGACTATTTTAATAAGGCAATGTCAAAAATTTCTTAGTATTTTGTTATTGGGTTAAATTTTTTAAAATGAAAGTATGAAACTACGAATTGAAATAAATGATCAAATGAATGAATATGATTTTTTAGAAAAAAAAATCTATATTGGTTCGTCTAAAGATTGCCATATCCAGCTTAAGAACGATTCAGTCGCTTCTGCTCATCTAGAAGTTGAAGAGCGCCAAGGGAGTTTTAGTATTACCCATTTGGCCGAAGGTTATAAAACAACTCTTAATGGAGAAGTTCTTCCTTTGAGAAAAGCTGTTGAATATAATAGTTTTTTTCCGGCCCAAATAGGTGAAATTTATATTTATTTAGTAGATCAGTCATTAGCTGTAGAGACTCAAGAAGACAGTTTAAACGATTTTTCAAATAGTTTGGATTCACAAATATCGGATAATTCCAATTCGATAGAAGAAGATCCTTTGATGGCCTTAGAAAAAGAGATATCTGAAGCTAATGCGCGAGAACATGAAGAAAGAAAATCCAATAAGAAGAAAAAAGAACCTGCGAAACAGCAATATAGACCAAAAATAGATTTATCTTTAGAGAACACATTAAGTAGTTCGAGTTTTAAGATTAAAACACCTCAAGTAAAAAAGAGTAAAAATAATTCCAGACAAAAAAGAAAAAAGCTTGAAGAAAAATCTAATCTTGGGAGTTATCTTGTTTTTATTTCAGGGATTGTCATCGCTTTAGGACTTTATTATATACAGTCAGGGCCTAGTGAAATAACTCAAGTTGAAACTAAGCCTCAAGAAGAGTTTGTCTTAACTTTAAAAGAAGATTATCTAAGTACTTTAACTAGCAATAAACTTAATTATAAAAAGGTGTTGCTGGGGCAAAAATGTGAAAACTCTGTTGAGAAAAAAGTTTGTTCTTTATTAGATTTAAATAAAGGTTCAGTTAAATATGAAGGAGCACAACAAATCGGTAAAAGTCTTTTTATCGCGCTGGATGAAACTCGACTCAGGGAACTAGGGAGTTCATTTTTTACTGATGTTGATCAACAATGGTTAAAGCAAAAGATTAAAAAAGAATATAGTACGTATTTTAGTTATGATGAGTTTGTAAATAACGGAATGAAAGCTCCTTTAGGCATTTATGCTCGAAATGTTAATGAGTACTTTAGCACATTTAGTGCCTATGCTTTTTTAGTGAACTCAAAACATTCAGATATATTTGATAATATGAATGATATTGAAAATATCCATCTTTTTTGGATCGAATCTTTTCAAGAAACAATTAAAGTGAATGGTTTTGTTCAGTTGTCACAAAAAGTCTATCCTTACTTGAGAACTTTATGGCCACAAGATCGAGTTGAAATTACAGCACAACAAAAACATTATTTAACTGAAGGAATTGAGCAGTTTTTTGAAAAAAGAGTTGCTGGGCATATTAATAAATTTGATCCAAAAGCTTTTGAAGAGCTTAAGAAAAAAACAGTTGGAAAAAAATATCAAAATCTTCTAAGTTTGGATAAGTGTAGCTATGAATTCAATATTGTTTGTGATGTTTTGCGTGCGCGTGAATATTCTTCTCGAGTAGAGGGTGTTGCTCGTCATAAGAATGAGATTTTAATCTACCTAGATGCAAAGAAGATTATAGAGCATTATCGAAAAAAATATTTAAGACACGAGTATATAGATATTGAGAAAAAAGGCTTGATTAGAAAGTTTTCTGCTCTAAGGCTTAATGCTTCGGTACAAGATTTTCTTAAAAAAGATTATTTCTATAAAAAATTACCTCAAAAAGATCTTTATACCCAGGCCATTATTTTCGAATTTTTTAATTTAGACTTAATGAGCCGACTGGCAAAATTAGATCAACAGTTTGAAAAAATCGTTTTGATCGGGACACAAGCGGCTAAAGATGAGCTTTTATCTGTTGTGGTTTTAAAAGCAAAAGGCATAACTCCGTTGGATAAAGTTAAGAGTCAAAAATATCCCATCTACTTATGGAGAAGTCACCTTCCTGTTTATAAAAATTTCCTTGAAGAACAAGCTGAAGTTATTTATTCTCGGCGATGAATTAATTTTATATAAACTATTTTAAAGTTATTTGGTAGCGACGGGCAGAGTCGAACTGCCGACCTTCGGGATATGAATCCGACGCTCTAACCAACTGAGCTACGTCGCCAATGATTTGTTTGAAGTAGGAGCATCTTAGAGATTCCTCTTAAGTATGTCAATAATTCTGTACAGTTAAAAAAATAAAAAATAGACTAGTTCTATGCAATTTCAATCTTCAAATCCCCAATATACCCAAAGGTTTATGCGCCAGTTTGCTTTTTTTGTTGAAAAGTTTTCTTTGTTTGGCCCCAATGAATCATTAGTCATTGGGGTCTCAGGTGGAATAGATTCTATGGCCATGGCCTTTTGTCTTTATTTATTAAACAAAAGCTTCGGATATTCCTTGAGGCTGAAAATAATGCATATAAATCATAATTCTCGTATGGGACAAGACAAGGAAGAAGAGTTTGTACAAGCTTTTGCTCAAACAATCGGTGCTGGGTTTAAAAGTAAAAAATTAGAGGGTTTAAATCCTCACAAAAATTTTGAATATAGAGCAAGACTTTTGCGCTATCAAGCTTTTTATGCCGACTTGGATGGAGAGGAAAAAATTGTTTTGGCCCATCATATTGATGATAGTTTTGAGTGGACTTTATTACAAAGTTTACGCTCCTCAAATATCGAGGGACTTGTGGGAATACCTTTACTTAATGGGAAAGTCATTCGTCCTTTTATGTGTGTCACTAAGGCTCAGATAGGTAAGTTTGTTCAAGCTTTTGATTTACCTTTTATTGAGGATCCCACCAATGAATCACTTAAGTATGAAAGAAATTATATTCGCAATGAAGTTATTCCAGCATTTAGTGATCGTTACAAGCAGTATCTTAAACATTATGTTTATCGACATAATGAAATTAGTCGTCGCTTAGGGATGCATCTTTTAGATCGTAATAGGTCTTATTTTGAAATAGTAAAAGGATCTCAGTCAGTTTTAATTTATAGTTTATCAGTTAATCAAAAGGATTACTCTGGACTTGAGCAATTGATTTTAGAAGGTGTTAAGCATTTAAACCCACAAGGGCGCGGTGTGCTTTCTAATTATAAAACTTTTAGCTATGATGAATTTTATGATTTTTTGCAATACATCTTTAAGGATAAAAATTTTCAGTTGAGTTTTCCTTATTTATTTTTAGTGCAGAACCCCAAACTTGACATAAGAACTTTTGATACCAGCTTTCATAAAGATACAGTTTTAAAGCTAAAGGCACAGAAGTCTTATTATTATCCAGCATTAAAACTTTTAAGAGAGTGGTCTAAAAAGAAAAATAGACACAAAGTGTTAAGGTTGAATGTTTTGTTACACCATAATAATTGATGAGTTTAGCTTGATTTGTGAACACCACCACTTTAAAATAAATGGGATTTGAAATTTGAAGGATATATATGAAAAAACAACAAAAAACACTAGCTCTATGGATACTCTTAATTTTAGGGATGATCTTTTTAGCTAAGGAGTGTCAAAGAGATGTGAGTTCGGCCAAAAAAATAAACTTCTCTGAGTTTGTCAGTGCTGTTGAGAATGGTCGTGTTGCAGAAGTGACGATGAATCAAAGTAAGTCCAAAATTATGGGACGTTATGTTGATGGCTTTGAGAATGGTGTGCATTTTGAATTAACTGGAAATACTGGTGATGTAACTTATAATCTGTTGAAAGAAAATGGGATTGTGCCTAATTATCAGCGTGAAGAAGAGCAAAGTACTTTTTCTATGCTGCTGATTAATTGGTTTCCAATGATTCTTTTATTTGTCATTTTCTTTTTCTTTTTAAGACAATTACAAGCTGGTGGTGGCAAGGCCATGAGTTTTGGTAAGTCTAAAGCTAAAATGTTAAATGAGTCAGACAAGAAAGTGACTTTTACTGATGTTTCTGGGGTTGAAGAAGCTAAAGAAGAGTTAGTTGAGATTGTTGATTTCTTAAAAGAACCAAAAAAATATACTAAACTTGGTGGGAAAATTCCTAAAGGTGTATTACTGGTTGGGCCTCCGGGGACTGGTAAAACCTTATTGGCAAGGGCGGTTGCTGGAGAAGCAGGTGTTCCTTTCTTTTCTATTTCTGGTTCTGATTTTGTAGAAATGTTTGTAGGTGTTGGGGCATCAAGAGTTAGAGACTTATTTGAACAAGGTAAAAAGAATGCTCCTTGTATTATATTTATTGATGAAATTGATGCTGTTGGTAGACATAGAGGTCATGGCATGGGTGGTGGCCATGATGAAAGAGAGCAAACATTGAACCAAATGTTGGTTGAAATGGATGGTTTTGAGTCTAATGAGGGCGTTATTATAATGGCCGCAACCAACCGAGTCGATGTTCTTGATCCAGCACTTCTAAGACCTGGTCGATTTGATCGACGAGTTACAGTGGGAAGACCTGATGTAAGAGGTAGGCTTGGAATTTTAAAAGTTCATACCAAAAAGACTCCTTTGGAAGATGATGTTAATTTAGAAACAATTGCCAAAGGTACTCCGGGATTTACAGGGGCAGACTTGGCCAATCTTGTTAACGAAGCTGCTTTAATTGCGGCTAGAGAGAATAAGTCAAAATTAGGTAATATTGATTTTGAAAGTGCTAAAGATAAAGTCTTAATGGGCGTAGAAAGAAAATCCATGATGATTTCTGATGAGGAAAAACGCAATACTGCTTTTCATGAGTCTGGACACGTTATTGTAGGTTTATCGTTACCAGGAAATGATCCTGTACATAAAGTAAGTGTTATCCCTAGAGGGGGAGCTTTAGGTGTGACAGTGACACTTCCGGATGAAGATAAGCTTTCGATGAGTAAAGAAAAAGCTAATAATATGATTGCGATGCTTTTAGGAGGAAGAATTGCTGAGGAATTAATTTTTAGAGATTATACTTCGGGAGCTTCAAATGATATTGAAAGAGCAACAGATATTGCTAGAAAGATGGTCTGTAATTGGGGAATGAGCTCTAGTTTAGGGCCAGTTAATTTTACGGCAAATCCAAACCAACCTTTTGGTTACGGTGCTGGTGCTGATAATTCTACTTATTCAGAGGAGACGGCCAAAAAAATTGATGATGAAGTTGGTTCTATTATTAGACGTAATTACGACGTCGCAAAGAAAATCCTGATGGACCGTAAAGATATCCTTACTCGTATGAGTGAAGCTTTAATTTTGTGGGAAACCCTTGATTCTGATCAAATAAAGATGTTGATGGAAGGTAAAGAAGTTGGTGTGCCAGTCCTTAAAAAAGAAGGATTAAAAGGGGAAGTGGCCCGGGAAAGTAGTAATGATAATTCAGAAGATGATCATCCGGGAAAGAAAACTGAAGTCATCACTGATGATGGAAATCCTACTTTGGCCTAAATATTTATGTTAAATTTAGAATATATGGGAGTGATAAATATGACTCCCAATTCTTTTTCAGACGGAAATCGTTTTAATTCTTATCAAAGCTTTTTACAAAAATTTAAGTTTTTGTCGCAGGAAATTTCATGTATTGATATTGGAGCTGAGTCAAGTGCTCCATTTAATTCTGCTATTGATTTTAATGAAGAGTTAAAGCGTTATGAAGAAATTTTTTTCCCGCTATTAGCAGAATTAGATGATCCAGAAATCACTTTATCATTGGATACATACAAAATTGATATTTTTTGTGAAGTTGGACGTAAAATTTTAAAAGCATGGCCTAAAACGAAGTTAGTTTTTAATGATATCTCAGGCAAAATTGACAATGACTTAGTCAGCTTTTTTAAGTCGGCACCATTTGATTTTAGTTATATTTTTTCGCATAATTTGGCCCCAACCCGTGCTGATACTGTTAGGCATATGGAAACTGTTTTTGAAGGAAGTCATGAAGAGTTTTTACAGCACCTTGTAGAGTATTTTAATTTAGGGCTAAAAAAACTTTTTTCCTTAAAAGAAAATATTTGGATAGATCCTTGTTTTGGTTTTTCAAAAACAAGGTCACAAAATCATTTTTTACTCAAAAACTTTTCTTCTTTTTTAAGTCAAGTCGAGAGTCAAGTCCCCGTTGTGTATGGAGTTTCTAAAAAATCTTTTTTAAGATTTCCAGCTGGGAAAATTAGAGATGAAAGGTCGCACATAGAATTAGAACAAATGCATAGTATTTTACTGTTTGAATTATTCCAGCAACAGCAAAATAAAAATATTATTGTACGTGGACACGATCCTTTAGTTTTAAAATCAGCAAAAAATATCGCGCAAATATTTGATCTTTTATAAAACTCATTTAAACTAAAGTCATGGAAGTTTCTTTTGGCTCAGTTTATCTTTACTCAAAAAACCCAACGGGCCTTTTTCGTTTTTTGTCATTTTTATTTGACTTAGAAAATGTCAACAAAGAAGCGGATACAATCGATTTTTCTTTAGGCAGTACCGACTTTCGAATTTTACCATCAGGTGAATCTTCACAAAATTTAAAGCTTTCTTTTTTTTGTTTAAATGTTTTTGATTCACAACAATTAACTTATCTAATCCAAAACATAGAGTTTTATGCTTATAAGGAAGGCTCAAAGAGTATTAAAGTTTTAGTCGAAGCAGAAAATTATATTGAATTTTCTGATAGCGATGGTCGGGTATGGAGAGTTGAATTATTACATGACTCTACCACATTTCCTACAAAGAATAATGATTCTCCTACTTCAGATGTAAGAATCTGTTAGTTGTCAGTCCTTTAACCAGATCCTAACATTTTTATAACAATTTAAGAGTATCCGACAGAGAAACTAGGAAAAGGAAATCCACATGAAAAAATTATTTACGCTTACAATGGCAATGATTTCAATAAGTGTTTTTGCCAGCGCTAAAAATGTTAAAGTCATCTATGGGAATGATAATCGAGTCGATGTTATAGATTCTACGAATTCAATGTATGTTGAACTTTCTCGTTCAACTGCAGCTATGATCTCAAAGGCACGTGTTTCTGCAGAAAGAAATGGCGAAATTAAAATTAATGGCTCAACGCTAGAGTCAAGAGGTATTTGTTCCACTGAGAGATTTGCTCAGCAACCTACGGCAGCTAGCTGTTCTGGGTTTTTAGTAGGAGATAATCTTTTAGTAACAGCTGGACATTGCATTAAAAGTAATTCTGACTGTAAAAGAAATAAATGGGTTTTTGATTATAAAATGGAACAAGCTGGTCAAAAGTCAATTTCTGTAGCAGCATCAAGCGTTTATAACTGTAAAAGAGTTGTTAATACAGTTTTAGATGGTTTTGGTAAAAATGATTTTGCTTTAATTGAATTAGAAAGAAATGTAAAAGACAGAAGAGTTTTAGACTATAGAAGAAAAGGTAAAATTTCTAAAAACCAAAAACTTGTTGTTATTGGTCATCCTTCAGGATTACCTACTAAAATTGCTGATGATGCTTACGTAAAGTCTTTACATAAAAATTACTTTTCAGCTAATTTAGATACTTATGGTGGAAATTCTGGTTCAGCAGTTTTTAATGCAGATACAGGTATGGTTGAAGGAATTCTTGTACGTGGTGCAACAGATTATGTATATGATTCACAAAAGGGATGTCGTGTAAGTAATGTAT
>LUMW01001917.1_pt1 | contig 12909 bp, 7 predicted proteins | sample 729761 | NCBI WGS metagenome assembly LUMW01 (sample SAMN03860302, study PRJNA289734) | marine metagenome | biome: seawater column; feature: ocean; material: water; isolation source: Red Sea water column Station 192 - depth 500m | place: Saudi Arabia: Red Sea | collected 2011-10-15 | depth 500 m
GTCTGGGGCTGTGTTCCGCGGGTGGATGGCGATCCGATCTTCTGTGCGCTGCTCAACGCAGACCGGCGCGATGCGGGGATCTGGCGCTTCGAGCTGGAAGGGCAGACTTCGGTCGAACAGCATTACGAGCGCAACACCGCGATCCTCGTCACCCGGATCGAGGCGGCGGATGGCAGCGCGATCGAAATCCGCGATTTCTGCCCGCGCTTCGAACGCTCGGGCCGGATGTACCGGCCCAATGCCTGGGTTCGCAATGTCCGCCCGGTCGCCGGCAATCCGCGGCTTCGCGTGGTGCTCAATCCCATGCGCAATTACGGAGCGGAGATCGCGCCGACCACGCATGGGACCAATCACGTACGCTATCTGATCGGCCCGCAGGCGCTGCGGCTCAGCAGCGATGCACCGATCGGATACGTGCTGGAAAACCGCTTCTTCCGCGTGGAAAGCGATCTGCATTTCTTCCTCGGCCCGGACGAGCCCTTCGTCGGCAATCTGCGATCCGAATTGCAGCGGATGGAACAGCTGACGCGCGATTACTGGAAGATCTGGACGCGCGGCCTGCATATCCCGCTGGAATGGCAGGACGAGGTGATCCGCTGCGCGATCGGCCTGAAACTGTGCCAACACGAGGAAACGGGCGCGATCGTCGCCGCGCTGACCACCTCGATCCCGGAAGCGCCGGGCAGCGAGCGGAACTGGGATTACCGGTTCTGCTGGATCCGCGATTTCTGTCCGCGCTTCGAAAGTTCGGGCCGGGCATGGCGGACGATCACGATTTCGAAAAACTGGAACAGGTCGGCGAAACGGCCTGGGCCATGCACGACCAGCCGGATGCGGGCCTGTGGGAATTCCGCACGCGGCAGGAAGTCCACACCTATTCCGCCGTCATGTGCTGGGCGGCCTGCGACCGGTTGGCCAATGTGGCCGATCATCTCGGCAAGGCGGACCGGTGCGACTTCTGGCGGCAGCGGGCCGACGCGATCCGCGAGCGCATCGAAACCGAAGCGTGGAAGGATAGCGAGCATGGCGGCCATTACGGCGCGAGCTTCCAAAGCGATTATCTCGACGCCAGCCTGTTGCAGATGATCGAGCTGCGCTTCATCTCGCCCGACAACCCTCGCTTTACGTCCACCTTCGCCGCGATCGAGCGGGAATTGCGGCGCGGCGACCACATGCTTCGCTATGCGGCCGAAGACGATTTCGGCGCGCCGGAAACCGCCTTCAACGTGTGCACCTTCTGGTTGATCGAGGCGCTTCACATAGCGGGCAGGGACGCAGAAGCGCGTGCCCTGTTCGAGACGATGCTGGGCCACACCACCCGGTCGGGCATGTTGAGCGAGGATTTGGATTACGAAAACAATGAGTTGTGGGGGAACTTCCCGCAGACCTACTCGCTGAACCGTGTCGCAGTGCCCAAGGCCCGCGGCGCTGCCGGGGCACAGGGCGGGCTGGCAGGGGCGCTCAATTCCGCGCTGCGCAAGCATGGCGGCGTCTGGTTCGGCTGGTCGGGGCAGGAAAGCGAAGAGGGTGCCGGCGGCGGGATAAATACCCAGACCCATGATGGCGTGACGACTGCGACGGTCGACCTTTCGAAGCGCGATATCGACGAATATTACAACGGCTACGCCAATGCGACTTTGTGGCCGCTGTTCCATTACCGGCTGGACCTGACCGAATACGAACGCGAGACCGGCAAGGGGTACGAGCGCGTCAACGAAGCCTTCGCCGAAGCGGTCACGCCGCTGATCGAAGAAGACGATCTCGTCTGGGTCCACGATTATCACCTGATCCCGCTCGGCGAACGTCTGCGTTCGCGCGGCATCACGAACCGGATCGGGTTCTTCCTCCATATCCCCTGGCCGCCGACACGCCTGTTCGTCTCCCTGCCGTATCACGAGCGCCTGGTGCGCACGATGCTGCAATACGATCTGGTCGGCTTCCAGACGCAGGAATGGCTCGACAGCTTCCTGCATTACTGCACCAAGGAACTGGGTGCCGAGGTGGACGAGGCGACCGGCTCGGTCACGCTCGACGGGCGCACCGTCACGGCGAAGGCTTATCCCATCGGGATCGACTGGGATCACTTCCACGCGCAGGGCGATAGCGGGGAATCGCGCCAGGCCGAACAGCGGCTCCTGTCCTCGACGCGCCACCGCATTGCGATGATCGGCGTCGATCGGCTCGATTATTCCAAGGGGCTGCCGGAACGGATCGACGGCATCGGCCGGTTCTTCGACCAGCATCCCGAACGCGTGCGCGATCTCGTTTATATCCAGGTCGCACCGCCCAGCCGCGAGGATGTCGAAAGCTATCAGCAGATCCGCGCACTGCTGGAACAGAAGACCGGCCAGATCAACGGTGCGCGCTCCGAAGTGGACGTGGTCCCGATCCGCTACGTCAATCGCGGCTACACCCATGCCCAGCTCTACGGCTTCTTCCGCGCCGCCAAGATCGGGCTGGTCACGCCGCTGCGCGATGGGATGAATCTGGTCGCGAAGGAATATGTCGCGGCGCAGGATCCTGAGGATCCGGGCGTTCTGATCCTGTCGCGCTTCGCCGGGGCGGCGCATCAATTGGAGGATGCGGTGTTGGTCAATCCGCACAGCCCCGACGACGTCGCCGACGCGATCGGGCGCGCGCTCGACATGAAGATCGACGAACGGCGCGAACGATACGAGAAGATGGTGGGAACCGTGCGCGACGACAATGTCCAGAAATGGACCGCCGATTTCGTCCGCGACCTTACCGGCTAGGACTTAAACCGGCGCGCGCACGCTGCGCCGCTCGACCAGCCTGACCGGCACGCGGCGCTCGATCGGGCTGGCATCGAGCGCGACCGATACCAGCATTTCTCCCGCCAAGGCGAATTCGGGCTCCACAGTCGTGAGTGGGGGATGCGAGTGCGCGCCGCTGCCAAGCCCGTCGAAACCGACCACGCCCAAATCTCCCGGAACGTCGATGCCGCACTGTGCGAGATGGTCGAGCGCACCCAGCGCCATGGCATCGCAGGCGAAGAACAGGCCATCGGGCCTTTCACCGCTCAGGAGTCTCTCCATCGCAGAACGCCCCTGCGCATCGCGCGTGCGGCCTTCGCCGGTGGCTGCGGGCAAAGCCGTCAAGCCATGTGCCTCCATGGCGCGCCGATAGCCTTCGTATCGCTCCTCGAACTGGCGCTGATGGCCTTCCGTCTCGCCGACGAAAGCGATCCGGCGATGGCCTGCCGCGACGAGGCGCTCCACGGCCAAATGCGCGCCTTCCAGATTGTCGGACCGGACCCACTCCTCGTCCTCCGCTCCGGCGCCCCAGAACGCCATGTTGGGCTGATCGGAGGCGAGGGCACGGAAGTGGTCCCATGCCGGACGGTTGGCAGTGGTGCCGATCACGATGACGGCATCGGCGCGGCGTTCTTCGACGAACCGCCCGAACAGATGGTCCGGCTCGCTCTGGAAGGTGACGAGCGCCTGATAGCCGCGGGCGGCCGCCGCGGCGCAGGTGCTGCCGAGCAGGGTATAGTGGAAAGGATTGACCGCCCGCGCATCGCCGCCCTCGCGCGCGATCACGACCACTGCGACAGTGCGGGTCTCTCCGCTGCGCAGGCGCGCCGCGCGGGAATCGACGAAATAGCCAAGTTCGCGCGCCGCCTCTTCCACGCGGCGGCGGGTGGCTTCGGTAATGGTTTCCAGGCCGGCCAGAGCGCGGCTGACGGTCGACTGGCTGACACCGGCACGCTCCGCCACGTCGAAGGAGGTTACCCGCCTGCGTTCCCCGCTCTCGCCACTTTCCCGATCGCTCTGCCGTGCCATGTCTGCTGGCTAGCGCGCCACATCGCAAGCGACAAGCGCGCTGCATTCGCTTGGAGCGGCTTCGCATCGCGGTTAGACCTGCCGACCATGCAGGATTGCCAGGCAGAAACCGTCCCCCCGCCGATGCAGGCGCGCCGCTATCTGCTGCTGTATGCTCTGGCCGTGGCGGGCGGATCGGCCGCCTACGCGCCTTTCCTGACCCTGTTCCTGCCACTGCGCGCATCTGTCGTGTGGGGCGATGAGGCGATCGTGGTCCTGTCCTATGCCGCCTTCGTCGGCGCGATCGCGGCGAGCCTTTCGAACATCGCATTCGGATGGCTGAGCGATATCACCCGGACGCGCCAGCCGTGGATTTTTGCCGGGACGATCCTCTCGGGCCTGCTGCTGACGGGTCTGTTCCGCATCGAGAGCGTGGGCCTGTTCCTGGTGGCGATTGCCGCATGGCAGATTGCGCTCAACATGATGCTGGGCCCTCTGATGGCCTGGGCGGGCGATTGCGTGCCGGATGGACAGAAGGGGACGCTGGGCGGCCTGATGGCGATCTCGCCTGCGGCAGGGGCGCTGGTCGGTATGCTGCTGACCCTGCCGGGATTGGCCGATGCCGAGACCCGGCTGGTGCTGAACGCTCTGGTGGTGGCGGCGATGGTTTTGCCGGTGCTGGTCTTCGGCAGGGACAATCGCGCGGCCCGGCTCATCACTCTGATCGCGGTGGTCTGCATTCCTCTGGCGCTGCTGGCGGGGCGCTGGTCGGATCGGGCGCGACGCCCGCGTCTGCCGCTGACCCTGGCGGCGGGCGGCGCATCTTTAGGCCTCGCATTCATGGCGTTTTCGCAGGATCTACAAACGGGGACGGTCGGTTATATTCTGTTCGGCTTGATGGCGGGCGTGTTCCTCGCGCTCCATTCCAGCCAGACCCTGCGCGTGCTTCCGCGAACCCGCACAAGAGGGCGCGATCTCGGCATATTCAACCTGACCAATACCGTGCCGTCTCTCATCATGCCGTGGCTGGTGCTGCTGCTGATACCGCTGTTCGGTTTTTCCGCTTTTTTCGCCCTTCTTGCCGGTTTGGCCGCACTGGCATGTCTGTTGCTAGCGACCATGCGCGAAAGCTGAGAATTTCGCTGTTCTCAGACTTGGCGGTTCGGGCATTCGGCGATAGATCAAGCTGGTGGGTGGGTCGATAACGATCAGACAAGTGGCAAAGGCCGCCGGAGTTTCGGTGGCGACGGCTTCGCGTGCGCTGAACGGATTGAGCAGTGTGACGGCGAAGACCCGCGCCAAGATTGAAGCGGCGGCGGCCGAGCTGAATTACGTTCCCCACAGCGGCGCGCGCAGCCTGACCCGGCAGCGGACCGACACGATCGGCGTGATCCTTCCCGACCTGTTCGGTGAATTCTTCTCCGAAATCGTGCGCGGGATCGATCAGGCGGTCCAGGGGGCGGGCAAGAACCTGCTGCTCGGCAACATGCATGGCAGCGTGGAGGAAACGGGCCAAGCGATCCGGGCGATGCGCGGACGTGTCGATGGCTTGCTGGTGATGCCGCCCAATTCCAGCGCCGAGATGCTGGATCGGGCTTTGACACAAGGAATCCCGGCGGTTTTGCTGAACGCGCAGGCCGCCGATGGCTCAACGCCATTCGTGGCGGTCGACAATTACGCCGGGGCGCGGATGGTTACCGAACATCTGATCGATCGGGGCGCGAAGCGGATCGTCCACATCGCCGGGCCGACCAACAATCGCGATGCCAGCGAGCGTGAGCGGGGCTTTCGCGATGCGCTGAAAGACGGGCTCGGAATTGCCGATCCCCTGATCCTGCCCGGCGATTTCCGCGAGGATGCGGGGCGCGATGCCGCGCGACATCTGATCGCCAGCGGCACGCGCTTCGATGCCGTTTTCGCAGGGAACGACATGATGGCGGTGGATTGCATGGCCGAGCTGAGCGAAGCGGGATTTGCGATCGGCAGCGAAATTCTCGTCGCGGGGTTCGACGATATTCCGCTGGCGCGTTACGTCACGCCGCAGCTTACCACCGTGCATTCGGACATCACCCGGCTGGGTTCCGCGGCGGCGCAGATGCTCCTTCGCATGCTGGCGGGCGGACCCCCGACCCTGGCCGTGCGCGGATCGACGACGGGCTGAACGAAGTCTCGCTTTCGTTAGATATGCAGGTGTGGCGACGGACGATGTAACCGTATACATTGCGGATGATTCCGGAGCCGAAGACTTCGGATCGGGAGAACCGCATCATGTCATTCGCCGTCACTCGCTCCTTGCGTCCGCTCGCCGCGCTTTTGCTGTTGTCGGGCTGCGCATCCATGGGGCCGCTCGAAGCGGCGCCTCCTTCGCAGGCGGGCCAGCACGCGCAGCCCGCGCTCATGGCGGGCGGCTACGAATATCAGCTCTTCGTCCCCCAGGGTGCGCCGATTGCGAGCCTTGAGAAAGACGGCGCGAAATTCCCGCTCCTGCTGTTCCTTCACGGATCGGGAGAGCGGGGCAGCGATGTCGCGCGGGTCAAGGCGCACGGTCCGCCGAAGATCGCCGATCGCGATCCCGACTTCCCCTTCATCCTGATTTCGCCATTGCTCCCGGAGGAAGAGGATTGGGACATCGACAAGCTCGACGCGATCCTCGACCATGCGATGGCCACGCTGCCGGTCGATCCGGCACGCGTCTATCTCACCGGGCTCAGCCGGGGTGGGCATGCCGCCTGGCGCTGGGCCGCGCAGGAGCCGACGCGATTTGCAGCCGTTGCGCCGGTGGCGGGGCGGGGCGATCCCGCGACGGCATGCGCGCTCAAGGACTTGCCCGTCTGGGCGCTTCACGGCGATCGCGACGATGTGGTGGTGCCGGAAGGCAGCTTCGCCATGGCGCGGGCGATCCGGGCATGCGGGGGGCGCAAGAGCCGCCTGACAATCTATCCCGATCTCGGCCACAATGCCTGGGACCCGGCCTATGCCGATCCGGCGCTGTATCTCTGGCTGCTGAGCCATCGCCGCGGGATCGAGGACTAAGCGCATGAGGTTCCGCTCCCTGATCGCAGGCCTTGGCCTTCTCGCCTTGCTTCCCGCTTGTGCCCATGTACCCACCCCGAAGACGGAGCCGTCGACCATGCGGGCGATGACATTCAATATCCGGCTCGACACGGCATCGGATGGGGAAAATGCCTGGCCGTATCGCAAGGATCTGGTGAGCCAGACGATCACCTATCTCGCGCCCGACGTGCTCGGTATGCAGGAGGTTTTGCTTGGCCAGAAACGCGATCTGGAAGCGGACCTCCCCGGTTATGCCTTTGCGGGCGTCGCGCGAGACGATGGGGCAAGCAAGGGGGAATTCTCGCCGCTGGCGTGGAAGCGTGCGCGCTGGACGGCCTTGGAAAGCGGTACGTTCTGGCTATCCCCCACGCCCGGAGTGCCGAGCAAGGGATGGGACGCCGCCCTGCCGCGCATCGCGACCTGGGCTCTCCTTCAGGATAGGGGCACCGGGGAATTGGTGCGCGTGCTCAACACCCATTTCGACCATGTGGGCGAGGAAGCGCGGCAAGAGAGCGCGGCGCAGATTGCCGCCTGGGCCGAGCGGCATCGCGGGGCGGGCGAGGCCGTCATCGTCATGGGCGATTTCAACGCCGCCCCGTCGAGCGCACCGATGCGGATCCTCGCCGATCGAAGACGCAGCGGGCTCGCCGATACGCGCACGATCGCACAGGCTCCCCCTTTCGGACCAACCGGAACCTTTACCGGGTTCGATATCGCCCGAAACGCCGCCGAACCGATCGACCACATCCTCGTCTCCGATCGCTTCGCGGTCCTGCGCCATGCGACGATCACGCAGCATTGGGGCGGGCGCCTGCCGTCCGATCATTATCCGGTGGTCGTGGACCTCAAATTGCGAGTGCGTTAGCGCGCGATCGGCCAGCGCGCTCGACGTTCACGGATCCGTGCGGTCGAGCCATCCCCCCGTGAAGCCCATCCGTTCGAGGCCGCGACGGATGTGCGGGTTCTTGCGCATGGTGCGCCAGACGAGGCCGCTGCGGTGGTTCTCCATCATCGCCAGGATCGGCCCCTGATCGATACCGAGATGATCGCGCGCGATCCAGCCGGTTTGCGCATCCACGGTGCCGCTGCGGCTGCCCGCATCGGTGAAGGTGTAGCTGGGATTGAACGCATCCTTGAATCCATAGCGGGTATAAAGCCTGTCTCCATAGGCATCGCGCATCGCCATGAGGGCGGGGATCGTGACTTCCGGCGCGAAGGCGACCGATCCGCCTGCCGCCGTGGGCACGATCGTGCCATCATCCACGACGCGTTCGGCGCTGACGCCGCGTGCGGAATAGGCCTGGAACTGTCGCGGTTCTCCGTTGACGAGGCGGCCATTGGCGGCGCCGGTCGGCCCGTCGGACGCGGTCCAGCCCCACAGATCGCCCGAATAACCGATCCAATCGTTCGGATTGTCGATGCCGTAGGCGCGCTGGCTCAAAGTCGCGCGGCGGCTGTTCTCGAAATAGTCGATCCCCTTGGACGCCATATAGGCATCCCGAATGTCGCGGAAATCGACCCAGACATGGCTGTATTGATGGCCGAAGAGCGGCTCGAACTGGAGGTGCTCGTAGCCGTAATACGTCCCCCAGTCCTTATCCAGATTGGCGGCCCAGCCAGTGTCCCATGCTTCCTTGGTGATCGCATGCGTCGGCGATCCCGCAGCGAGGATATAGACCAGCATTCCCTCGTTATAGCCGACCCAGTCATGCGTACCGAAATCGCCGCCATTGCCTCTTTCGGGATACCAGCCCATCGCGATGGCCTTGCCGCTGCCGCCATTGGCCGAAGGAATCGCGCTGTTTTCGCGCTGGGCGAAGGTCCAGTCGACGCGGGCATAGATCTTTTCCGCAAGATCGCGGATCGCGGCTTCGGTCGGATCCGCGCGATCGAAATAGCTCTGGGCGAACAGCACACCGCCGAGCAATAGCGCGGTGTCGACTGTCGAGAGTTCGGTATTGCCGAAGCGTGTCCCATCCTCGTTCTTCAGGAAATGGTAGAAGAAGCCCTTATGGCCCGACACGCCCGATACGGCGTGGCCTTGCGGCGCATTCCAGTAGAATTCGAGGCAGTCGCGCGTGCGCTGCGCTGCATCTTCACGGCTGACATAGCCGCGCTCCGCGCCGATGCCGTACGCAGTCAACGCGAAGCCGGTCGCCGCGATGGACGAGAAGGGATTGGACGGCCACCGATCGGGCGCAAGGCAGCGCTCGGTATCGGTGGTTTCCCAGAAATAGGCGAAGGTGCGTTTCGTCAGGTCTTCCGAGAAGGCGGCCTGAGCCGAAGCGGGCGGCGCCTCTGGCGCGGCCTGCGGCAAGGTGCCGGGGACGCTGGCGCATCCGGTGAGCATCAGGGCGGCTGAGGAGGCGAACGGGGCGGAGCGGAGTAGGATGGCAGTCACCTGCGGATAAAGGATGATCGCCGCCGCTTCCGGGAAGAAGCGACGGCGATAAAAGGATAGCTCAGAATTCGAACCCTGCGGAAACCTTCAGGGTCCGGGGCGGGCCGTCGGTACTGAAGGACCGCAGATTGCGCTCACCCGTCGTGCCGAGGAAGCTGTTGTAATTACGATCGTTCAGGGCGTTGATGATGTCGGCGCGCACATAGATGCGGCTGCGATCGCTCAGGAAACCGAGATCGATATTCTGCGTGATGGCAAGGTCGAGCTGGCGGAAGCCCCACCGATCGCCATTGCCCGCAGTCTTGATCGTATCGATAACCAGGGGCTCATCGCCGCCGATCGTGCGCACGAAATTGTTGAGATAGCGTGGGGAGGCGATCTGGAACTTGCCGGAGATCACCGTATTCGTCGGCAGATCGACCGATCCGGCCATCACCAGACGATGCTTGCGCAGGCCGCTGGAAGTCTTGACCGTGTAATCCTCAAGCGTCGGGAAATCGAACGAGAAATATTCGCCGAAAGCCCGGTTCTCGGTCGCATCGGTGTAGGTGTAGGTCGCGGTCAGGTTCCAGGGCGAGGCCTGGGTGTAGCGCTTCGCGATCTTGATGTGCGCCGCATCCTCGTTGGTCTTCAGGCCGTTCGTTCCGATGATGATCGAACCGAAGCCGCGAGGCGCAAAGCCGAACGGGGAACCCGGAACGGCAGGCGGAGGCGTGAAGAAGCCAAGGCTGAACTGGTCGGAATAGGGCACCTTCAGATCGTTGTTGACCAGGCGGATACCCCGGCCACCGCCGAAACCGGCACCGGCGATCAATTGCTGGCGACCCTCTTCCGTCAGATAGATCGGATCGAAGCGCACGCAAGTCGGGCTCGGATTGCAGTCGTCGTTGTTCGGATCGCCAGTGAGGAAGTTGAAGGTCCGCGTGCTGTAGGCATTGATGCTGACTTCCTGGGCGATAAAATCGAACTGGTTGCGGTCATAGGACCGCCCGTAACCACCGAACAGCACCAGACGCCCGCGATCCAGGAACTGGTAGGTGAAACCGAGGCGAGGCTGGAAAGCGCCCTTGAACGCTTCGCGTTGCGTTCCGTCGGTGATGTAATCGTTGATGTCGTACTCGACGCCCGGCTTATAGATATTGGGATAGTTCGCTTCTGATACAGCACCGACGATTTCCGGTGGCGTGACGAAATCGAGATAGGACGGCGTCTCCTCGTAATCCCAGCGGATGCCGAGATTCAACGTCAGACGATCGTTCACGTCCCAATCGTCCTGGATATAGATGCCGAATTGCCAGTTCTTCGAAATGACAGTCGGAGTCCCCTGGCCTGTCGCGGCACCGAACTGGACACGATAGGGGATGGTGGTGTTGAAGCCGTTTGGCGTCAGATTGACGTTATACGAATATTGCGGATTGAAAAAATTCTGCTCGTCCCGCGTCAGCTTGACCCACTTCGATTTCACGCCTGCCTTGATCGTATGCCGTTCGAAGCCAATCCACGTGAAGTCGTTCTGGACGCTGTAGCCTTCCTGGCCCTTGTCCTGGAAGTTGGCGCTTCCGCCCAGCCGCAGGATCTGCGCATTGTCCAGAATATTGCCCGTGACGGGGCTTACGCCGCTATATGTGTAGAGCGCGCCGGGAACGAAGTTTTGCGGGCGGGGCGACCAGAAAGCTTCTTCATAAGTGAGCTTGAAATCGTTGATGAAATTATCGGCGCTGTGTTCCCAGCGAAGCAGACCGCGCTTTTCGTCCACATCCTGCGACGCGGCCGATTCCGCAGCGGTGCTGCCGCTGCTCAGGAAGATGCCGGTCTCTTTACGGTACTTGCCCGAAACCTCGATCAGGTCGCGGCTGGTCGGCTGAAAGCTCAGCTTGCCGAAATACAGGTCTTCGTTGAACTCGCGCTGCGTCGGCCCGAACAGGCCCTGAAGATCCGACGGGAAGAAGCTGACCGGGAAATTGGCGCCCGGCTCGATGGTGACGGGCAGGCGGCGGCGCTTACCTTCGTATGTCACGAAGAAATGCGCCACGTCCCTGACGATCGGCCCGCCGAGAGCGCCGCCGAACTGGATATCCTTGGTCTCCGCCTTTTCGCGCCCGCCGAACAGTTCCAGCGGGGTTTCCTGGCGCATGTCGGTATCGGTGTAATCGACGAAGGCGGTGCCGTGGAATTCATTGGTGCCCGACTTCGTGCCCGCGGTGATCGCGACCGAGCTGACCTGATCGAACTCCGCCTTGTAGTTGGAGCTGATGACGCGATATTCGCCGACTGCGAGCTGGGGGAAGGGGTTGCCTTCCGAGCTGTCCTGGCCGGTCACGCCGTTCTTGAGAACGTAGTCCTTCTGGCCGATCCCGTCGATATAGACGTTCACTGTGCGGCTGTTCTGCGCGCCGCCCTGAATGCGCGACTGGCCATCGGGATTTTCGAATACCACCCCCGGCGCCAGATCGGCGAAGGCGAGGAAGTTGCGATTGTTCTGGGGCAGCGTCTCGATCTCACGCTGCGAAATGTTCGCGCCGACCTCGCCGCCTTCGAGCGTGACGATCCGCCCGCCGGTCACGATGATGAGATTGTCTTCGGCTCCCGGCGTGGCGGAGGCATCCGCCACGGTCGGTTCCTGCGCGATGTCGTCGAAGTCCAGAACCGCGTCCTGCGCGATCTGGAGCGTTTCCTGCGCAAGAGCTGGCGCGGCGAGCGCGATGGCGAGGGCGCCGGTCGCGCTGGTGATGGCGAGGGCACCGGCCAGGCGGCCGGCAACGGACGTGCGCTTCGCATGCGAAAAGATCATGGCAATTCTCCTCCCCATTTTCCGCCCCTTTTCCAGAGGCTTGAATATCCGCCGCAGCATTCTCTGCAGATCGAATCATTGAATATGGAACGGGCTTGTAACCGGTTTCATTCCGGTTGTATAGAACCCCTGCACCGGACGAATCCGAAAAAATGATCAAGGACGGCAGAGACCCGCTAGGAAGGGTCAGCCGTCAGGGAGCGGGAGATTACGATGAAGGGCCCTGTAGCTCGCACAAGCACTTTGGCCGCCATGCTTCTGGCGACGACGGCCTGCGCCACCGCGCAGACCGCACCAGTGGAGCGGGCTCCTGCCGCCCAAGCCACGACTGCCACCGTCGGCACCGTGCCGATCCAGCCGGCGCAGCCCGAATGGGCGGCGCGCGATGCCGAGATGGATCGGTTTCTCGACGAGCTGATCGGCAAGATGACGCTGGAGGAAAAGGTCGGCCAGCTCACGCTGCTCACCAGCGACTGGGAATCCACCGGCCCCACCATGCGCGACAGCTATCAGGAGGATATTCGCGCGGGCAAGGTCGGCAATATCTTCAATGCCTATACGGCCGATTATACGCGCGAATTGCAGCGCCTCGCGGTCGAGAACACGCGGCTGAAAATCCCGCTGATGTTCGGATACGATGTGATCCACGGCCATCGAACGATCTTCCCGATCTCTCTGGGCGAGGCGGCGAGCTGGGACATGGATGCGGTGGAGAAATCCGCCCGCGTCTCCGCCGAGGAAGCGAGCGCGGAAGGGATCCACTGGACCTTTTCGCCCATGGTGGACATCGCCCGCGATGCGCGCTGGGGCCGCATATCGGAAGGGGCGGGCGAGGATGTCTATCTCGGCAGCCGCGTGGCGAAGGCTCGTGTAGAAGCTGG
>LUMW01001458.1_pt1 | contig 12842 bp, 14 predicted proteins | sample 729761 | NCBI WGS metagenome assembly LUMW01 (sample SAMN03860302, study PRJNA289734) | marine metagenome | biome: seawater column; feature: ocean; material: water; isolation source: Red Sea water column Station 192 - depth 500m | place: Saudi Arabia: Red Sea | collected 2011-10-15 | depth 500 m
CGCTTGTTTTATCTGAATTACTAACTAGATCTCTTTGTAGAAATTTTTCAGCCCGACGTGCTTCAGCAAGAGAAAATTTGTTGATCAATGTGTTATGTCCGCTTAGTTTTAGTAGTACAATTGCTATCAAAAATGAAAATACGTTTAGTGGAAGAACAGTCTCTTTTTCACTCGGATCATCTAGTTCATGATAGTAAGTTTTGTCCTCTGCCGCAGATTTAATTCGTTCAAATGCTTTATCCACAATCATCTGCAGATCCGGATCAGATGCGAATTGTTCTAATGTGAACCCCTTATCTTTTAGATACTGTCCAGCTTCCGCTAAAAAAGGATATTTTGCGATCTCATCTTGCCCTAAACTAATCATATATAGACTACTCAGACCTTTCTAAAAAATTTGATTTAAAAGCTTTCAAAACAAAAAAACAATACTGTTTAAATTATGTTTTGAGAGTTTCCATGCGTGCAAATTGGACTTCATGTTTCGATTTTAGGTTCTATAGCTAATGCAGTTACTAATGCTGTAGAACGTGAGTGCTCAGCATTTCAGATCTTTACAGGAAATCCCAGAGGATGGTATTCAAAGGAACTTACAAAGGAGGATGTTTCAGATTATAAGAAAAATCTTAGCGAATCTGATATTGATAGGTTTGCGACAGTGGCGCACATGCCATATCTCCCAAATCTTTCTACTCCAGACATTCCTAGCTATGATAAATCTATCAAGGCAATGATAAGAGAAGTTGAGCGATGTGCAAAAGTGGGAATACCATACCTTGTAACACATTTGGGAAGCCACAAAGGAGATGGGGAAGAAAGGGGAATACAGAGATTAACAGCCGCACTGATGGAAGTAGCTAAATCAACAAAGGATGTTACAATACTTCTTGAAAATACTGCTGGGCAAAAAAATTCAGTTGGCTCTGACTTTACACAGCTAGCAGAGATCTTCTTCAGCCTAGAACCTGCAAATCGATTTGGAATTTGCATTGATACATGCCATGCATTCGCTGCAGGATATGATCTAAAAAATCAAAAAAATGTAAAAGACACATTTGAAAAATTTGATAAAGAAATTGGATTGAAACATTTGAAAATTCTTCATTTGAACGATTCTAAGGGTGAACTGGGCTCTCATCTTGATAGACATGACCATATAGGTTTAGGTCAGATAGGAAATGCTGGATTAAGCAAAGTAATCAAATTAATGAATAAAAATAAAATTCCCATAATATTAGAGACCCCAATTGATGATAGACGAGACGAATTTGGAGATATTGGAACTGCAAAAGAACTTGCCTAAAACTAATTTATTTCACCTAGGTGGCTTGCAATTATGAAATATGATGATGTTATGAAGCTCGCATTAGAGCGTGGATTTTATTTTCCCAGCTGTGAGGTTTATTCTGATGCACAAGCTGGCTTTTGGGAATATGGACCAGCTGGTGTAAGTTTGAAGAACAAGTTTCTAGAACTTTGGAGAAGAGAACTAGTTAGACGTGACAAAATGATTGAGATTGACGGGTCACAAATAATGTCCAAGTCTGTATTTGAGGCGTCTGGTCATCTATCTAGCTTTGCTGATCCGATTGTTAGATGCACAAAATGTAAATCAACATACAGGGCAGACAAAATAATACTTGACACCACCAAAGCTGTCATTCCTGAAAGTGCTGGTCTTGATGAATTTGATAAGGAAATTGAAAAAGGAAATGTAAAATGCCCAAAGTGTAAGGGTGATTTTGAGAATGCTAAAAAATTCAATATGATGTTTCAAGTTGGCATAGGACCGGAGGGTGAAGAAGCTTATCTAAGACCTGAGACGTGTCAGTCAATCTTCGTTGATTTTCCACGGCTATTCAAGAGCATGAGGGGAAAGCTTCCATTGGGAGTTGCACAAATAGGTAAGAGTTTTAGAAACGAAATTGCCCCCAGGCAAAGCCTGCTACGATTAAGAGAGTTTTACCAAGCAGAAATTGAGGTGTTTTGCAATCCTGCTAAGCTAAATGATCTGGACAAGTTTTCAGAGATAGAGAACACAAAGATCCCAATTCAGGTTGATAACGCTGTCAAGATTATAACTTGTAAAGAGGCTGTAGATTCAAAAATAATCCCAAACAAGTTTGTTGCTTACTACCTAGGAATGCTAACTGAATTTTATGAAAAAGCTGGTGTGGATATGGGAAAAAGCAGGTTCCGGAAATTGGGAGAGAAGGAAAAAGCGTTCTATGCGGAAGTAGCTTTTGATTTTGAGGTTGAGACTACTACCGGATGGCTTGAGCTTGTAGCATGTAACTATAGAGCAGATTATGATTTGACTAGTCATGCTACCAAAAGCAAAGAAAAATTTGAAGTAATGGATAACGATGAAAAGGTACTCCCACATGTTTTTGAGATTTCTATGGGAATAGATCGGAGTTTGTATACTATACTAGAAAGCGGTCTACGAGAAGATAAAGAAAATGACAGAGTTGTGTTGTCACTTAAACCATATTTGTCTCCAATTCACGTTGGAGTGTTATCACTTGTAAAAAAGGATGGTCTTGCTGAAAAGACAGATGAGATTTATCTGCAAATCAAGCGGAAGTATGACGTGTTTTTGGATCATTCTGGTGCGATAGGTAGAAGGTACAGAAGACTGGATGAAGTTGGTGCACCTTATGCCATCACGATTGATCACCAAACGTTACAGGACGATACTGTTACTCTTAGAATGCGTGACTCGATGGAACAAAATAGAATAAAAGTTTCCGAGTTGGATGATATACTTTCCAAAGAAACAGCTTTTCCTTAATCTTGAAAAAGAGAAAAAATTGGATCCTACCTTAGCATCTATTCAAGGAAATCCATTGGATTTGATTGTGTGTTAGATTGCGTTTGGGTTGGAATCCCTGTTGGAGTTGTTGTTGTTGGTATCGATGGAAATCTTTCGTCTGTTTGTTGTTCAGCAACGGCTGATGCTTCCTGAAGAATTGCATTTGTCTCTTCATTCATAGCACTGTCTTGCATTTCAAACGAATCGCCTGAAAGTGAATCAACCATAAGTCCATTCAGTGTTTCTGTCATGGAATTCAATTCAGAGTCTGCCTCTGGCATGAACTTACTCATTGTTGGTTTCAATTCTTTCATAGTTGACATCGCTGGACCAATTGCAATCATTGCATCGCCAAGATCATGAATAGTAGTTAATCGTAACTGTACTTGTTCAAGGGAATTTCTGGCACCGCCTAATACTCTTTGAACTTTACGAACTTCCGCTAGCTCGGAGGATAGAACTCGGCTAGTTTGTGTATCATGACTCTGCGTTGCAGTGACAATTCGGTCGAAGAGTTGTTGGTCCCTTTCACGTAATTTTGTCAACATGATGTCCATCTTTGAAGTTTGGACCTGAAGTTTGTTAACTGCTGTTTGTATTCGTGGTTTTAGTGCGCCCTGTGGTTTAACAGTATCACGAATCCTTTCAGTCATACTTTTTACTTCTTTTTGTGCCCATGACTTTTGGAAAGATGTCATAGGGCATAATTTCCAATTTTACTCTTAATACTGGGTGTGGAATTAGATCAACACTAGGCTAAATTTAGCTAACAAACAGTAAAAACGGGAATAAATCATTCGTATTTGTGGCAAAAATTATAGTATTTGACTCTGGATTCGGGTCTCTTTCAATAATAAGGTCAATACAAAAAACAATGAAATCTGATATCGTCTATTTTGCGGACCAAAAAAATTTTCCATATGGAAAAAAATCAAAATCACAATTGTCTAAGATTATAACAAAAACAATAAGATTGTTGGAAGAAAAATTTGACCCGGATCTAATAGTAATGGGCTCTAATACTCCATCACTATTAGTTAGCATAAACAAAAAAAATGTAGTAAAGGTACTACCACCGATTAAAAAAGCAGTAAAAATCTCTAAGACGGGAAATGTTGCAATACTTGCAACAAATACCGTTGTAAAAAGCAAAACACTAACAGAATATGTAAGAAAGAATAGATTGCCTAAACATATCAATCTAAAGAAGATTGACGCAACAAAATTGGTGAGATTAGTAGAACACGGAAAGTTTCTAGAGGATAAGAAGTTGTGTGAAAAGATAGTTTCAAAAGTACTTTTTGAAGTGTTCTCCAGAACAAATATTGATGTAGCGATATTATCTAGTACACATTTACCATTTTTATTGCCATTTTTAAAAAAGCAATTTCCAAATATTATATTTGTTGATCCTAGAAAGGAAGTAGCTCAAAAAGTTAAAAAAATTGTTGGGAGAAAACAGTCAAAAACAAACACGATGAAAATTTTTACATCGTCTGATCCAAAAAAGTTCCAAAATCCATGACTAAAGCTCTTATCATATAGACGAGAATATTCATATGATTTTGGTTTTATCACATCACCGATAATGATGATAGCTGTTCGTGTGATCTTTTGATCCCTAACTCTTTTTGTAATTGTATCTAACGTTCCGGTGATAATTTTTTCATCATTCCAACTTGCACGATAAACAACGCCAACTGGTGTTGACTTTGGATATCCGCCTGCCACTACGTCCTTTACTATGTTTGATAAAAGATGAACGCTAAGATAGAAAATCATTGTGGATCTGTGTTTAGCAAGCTCTGAAATTTTTTCACGCTTTGGAACTTTTGTGCGTTTTTCTGCTCTTGATATGATCATTGTTTGTGTTATGCCAGGAAGTGTTAGTTGAGCTCCAAGTGCAGCTGCAGATGCTAGAAATGATGTTACCCCTGGTATTATTACAGAATCAATTTTTTCCTTTTGTAAATTGTCCATCTGTTCACGTATTGCTCCATAAATTGACGGATCACCATCATGAAGTCGTACTACTTTCTTTCCTTTGTTAGCATTTTTTTTTAACAAATCAAAAATTTCTTCGCGTACAAGTTTTGCCGCATCATATTTTTTTGCTTTTTTACACATCTTAAGAATCTCCGAGGGAATCAAGGAACCAGAATAAACTACTACATCTGCCTTCTGAATCAGCTTTTTTGCCTTCACAGTGATTAGATCTGGGTCACCAGGACCGCAGCCCACAAAGTAAACCTTAGGCACGTTTTACCACCAGGATCGAGAAATATTTGGTAGTCAAAGTGTCATCATTAACTTCGCCCAAAGTCATTTTTCTGATTATTTCGTGGTCTGTTCCAAGATCTTGCCCAATTGCAAAAATGGAACTGTCAGGAAATCCTGCATCCCTTAAAACCTGTATTACTTGATCAAAATATCTTCCATCTTTAAGAAAGATCATACTTTCTGAGTTTCTTGCTATCTCCTTTACTGTAGTCAAATCATAACAAGATGGAATTACTGAGACTTTTTCAGCACCTTCAGCTACACTAACTCCAATTTTTGATGCAAAACTGAATATTGAAACTATGCCCGGAACTACAGTGATCGTGATCTTAATTTCTGGATGATTAACGCTGATCTCTCTGTGCATGTATATCCAAGTACTATACAGATATGGATCTCCTATTGTGAGATAAACAACATTTTTTCCAGATAGCACCTTTTCAGCCATTATCTTTGCATTTTTTTTCCAAGTTGCCTCAAGTACATCCTTATCCTTAGTCATTGGAAATATGAGACGAACAATTTCCTGATTTTGTGTCTTATCAATTATTTCAGAAACAACAGATAGTGCAATGCTTGGTCTGTCTTCGTTAGAAGCAGGACACATGATGGTATCTGCTGCTTTAATTGCGTTTACAGCTTTAACTGTTAGTAATTCTGGGTCTCCCGGTCCGCATCCAACACAAACTAATTCAGCCATAAAAAATCATCTCCTTAGTTTTTTGTGGCAGATAGTACTGTTACTGGATTTCTGGCAAGCATCATAGTACCTGTAGATGTCTTCCTACTCTTTGAAATTGTAACTTGAGTTATGTCAACTGACTTGAGACCCTGTTCCTGTACAAAAGATAGAACAGAAAATATTGTCTCTATCTGTATCATTCCTACCACTATTCTTCCCTCTGGCTTAAGTTTCTCTAGACATATCTTCACTATTCCTGTCGTATCTTTGCCTGTTCCTCCTACAAAGATGGTATCCGCTTCAGGCAACTCAGAAATAGCTTCATCTGCGTTTTTACCTATTACAGAAACATTTGATATTCCAAATTTTGCAAGATTCTTTTTTGTTAATTCAACAGCCTTTGGATCATAATCTACCGCATGCACATGACCAGAATCTTCTATTTGTATTGCTGCTTCAACAGATATAGAACCAGATCCACAACCAATATCATAAACAATCATTCCTGGCTTTAGCCTGCCCTTTGCAATCTGAATAACTCTGACTTCTTCCTTTGTAATTGGAACTTTTTCATCTCGCTCAAAAAGTTCATCAGGAATGCCAGGAGTTTTTGTCTTCCACATTGATACAACCAGTCTAAGTAAATGGTAATGAAAAGTCCTCTTTTGGAAGATTGAGAAGTGTGTAGGTCATAATCCATGCGAACAAATACAAGAATATGTAACTGCCCATTCCTGTTGTTACAAGTTTTTTCCTATCTGATTTTGGGAAGTTTATCTTCATTCCTTTTGCTATGAAGCAAGTGATTATGAAAAGAACAATCATGAAAATTATTGATGTCCATCTGCGTTCTTCGCTATCTTCAATACCATCAAAGAGAAATGTTGCAACTGAACCGCCAATCATTGCAAAGGCAAATCGCAACCAGAAAAGAATGTTAGTACGTTTTTTGGTGATGTCTTGTTGTTCCTCAGAGATCACTGGTTCGGTTGGTTCTACATCTGGTGTATCAGAGGATGGCACTAAAGGAACATCAGCGAACTCTGGTTCTGGTTCTGGCTCAGTCTTTGAATCGTCTGCTGTTTGATCAGGTGAAAGTTTCTTTTTAATTTCATTGTAATCCCACTCATTTAGTCCAACTGCATTGTAAATTGTATTATCAGGATAGTTTCGCTCAAACCAATCACGATATTTCTCTTCTAAAATGTACCTCTTGATATAACTACGAGGATCTTTGTTAGGATCTACGAAATCCTCAATTTTTTTATCCTTTGAACCAAATCTTATTCTTTTTTTACCATGTCTCGCCAATGAAATTTCTAGGTTGACTCTGTCATGCCTTTTTTAAAACCTTTGTCTGCCTATACGGATAATCGATAAGAGTATAATCGGAGACCATTTAGTAGTATTATGGCTCTAGCTGGAATTGAATTAAGATATCTTGTTAACGATATCAACAAAAGAATTGAGGGTTACTATGTCAGTAACATCTACGGAATCACAAAGGATAGCTTGCTCTTCAAATTTCATCATCCAGAAAAATCTGACATTTTACTCATGCTGTCTACTTTTGGAATTTGGGTAACAAATGTCAAGATAGAACAAATTGAGCCAAACAAATTACTCAAACATCTGCGAAATAATCTTCTTCGATTCAAACTTAAGGAGATAAAACAGATCGGTACTGAAAGAATTGTATATCTAACACTTTCATATTTTGAAAAAGAGTTTGTTATTGTAGTAGAGTTGTTTGGTGATGGAAACATCATAATTTGTAATAATGAAATGAAAATTTTAGCTCTATCACATTCTATCAATGTCAAGCACAGGCAACTGCGTGTGGGCTCGCAATATATTCAGCCTCCATTAGACAGCCTAGACGTTTTGAATATGACTGAGAAAGATTTTGAACCTATCCGTTCTGCACCAATTGCCGTAGCAAAATGGATCGGAAAAACCCTGGGGTTGCCCAGAAAATACATCGAAGAGATAACAAGTTTGGCAAAAGTTGAATCAAAAAAGAAGGGAGAAGAGATCTCTGACGGGGAAGCAAAGCGGTTGTTTGACTCCGCAACTCAGATTATTAACAACGTTGTAACCGGTAAACATGATCCTGAGATTGTTCGTGGTGATGAGATGTATGTGAATCCAATCTCATTAGCGGGAGAAAATCCTGAAAAAATTGCTAGTTTTATGGACGGGCTTGATACGGTTTTCACTGAAAATATTCTTGCCAAGGGAAAGACAATTCAAAGTTCTCCTTTTACCAAAAAAATTTCAGAGTTAGAAACAAGACTTGATGAGCAAACAAAAGCCATTGGGATAGTAACTGAAAAATCAGAAAAAATTGCAACAGTAGCAAACTCCCTTTTTGATGGCGTTTCCCAAGGAATTTCATCCATGGATGACCCTAAAATCACTGCACTTCTAAAAAAGAACAACTCAGAGATTGTAAAAGAGAAAGGGATAACATATCTCAAGGTTGGGGGTGAAAAAATCAAAATAGATTTGAGTTCATCCCTTCCTACAACGGCTTCTGCATTGTTCAATGAATCAAAAAAACAAAAAGCTGCCATAGGCTCCATTGAAAAACTATTAGAAAAAACTGAGAAAGATCTTCAAAAAGTTGTAAAGAAAGGTGAGGGTGCAAAGCAAGTCAATGTTACACAGGTAAGAAAGAAAAACTGGTTTGAACGTTATAGGTGGTTTTACACAACAGACGGCGTCCTAGCTGTGGGGGGACGTGATTCTTCATCAAACTCTGCTATTATTCGAAAACATCTTGAGAAGAATGACAAGGTTTTCCATGCTGAAATATCTGGCTCTCCATTTTTCTTGTTAAAGGATAATGTTTCACCAACACCCGCAAGCCTAACTGAAGTGGCTCATGCTACAGTCTGCTTTAGTAAAGTATGGAAGGAAGCATTCTATGGTTCAAGCGCTTATTGGGTTAATCCAGATCAAGTCAAAAAGGGCGCTCCCAGCGGGCAATCGATGGCTAAAGGATCTTTCATGATCGAGGGACAACGCAACTTTGTCAAAATTTCAAGTTTGAAGATGTGTGTTGCCATAATCAAACATGAAGAAAGTTATTTGCTTACTTGTGGTCCGCCAAGCCTGAAGAATACAGCAATCTGCTACGCCATGATAGAACCTACAGGACAAGATATGCCCGATGTTGCAAAAAGAATTCGTTATGAGTTCTTATCAAGCAACGAGGAGATTGCAAAACCATTTAGTATTGATGATTTTGTACGAGTTTTGCCTACAGGCGCGTGTAACATAACAGAATCTGGATCAGTCTAAATTTTCTCGGTATCTTTTTTTGTAAGGATCTTTGTATCTTTTTTTCTTTCTGACACTCTTAGCCAAGTGATATCTCATCCCCGTCTTTCATATTTTCATATTCATCAGGTGACAGAATAAACAAAGGAATGTTTGCAAGCGCACAACCTGATGCAACTGTAAGATCTACCTTTTGGCAAGCCATCGCAGCAGGAGCAACGTTGTTTGATTTGAGAGAATAGATGGTATATGCACCAACACTGCTACCTATTCCGTTTGGGAAAACCAGGATTGAATCTGCAATCTTTTTTCCAAAGAGATCATGCTTTTGGTCAGTAATTTCACCTGTTTTTTTATCAATAGAACCTAGAAAGTTGATTGGCTGGCTAGACTTGAGAACTTTGCCTGTAACCTTTCCTCTTACAATAGTTTTCAGAGTCAACTTGTTTCATCCTCGATAATTTTTGATAGTGGTTTTAGATTTACGTCTAAGCCGCTTGAGTTTTTGTAATAATATGCTCCCTTGATGCTATTTGTGGTAACCCTGTCCACATCTTTTTTGGTAACTAGTGGGGTCAGACATGTACAACAGTCCGACATCAATTCGCACCCGGCACTTTCAAGTTGGCCCGCATATCCCAAATGCCGTGCCTGTTCCTGAATTGTTCTTGGACAGAATATCAGACATCTCTTCTTGAATGCCCTTCCCTTTAGCATTGAAGTCAAATCATTCATCTCATCCAGTCCAAGTTGCGGACTGCCGAGTGTAATCAGGTCTCCTGACTCTGTTGTGTTTAATTCATCGTAAACTTTCTGCATCTCCTTTTCATCAAAATCTACCTTTTCTGATGCACCAGAGTTGTCATCCAAAACAAACTTGCCACAACTTCCAGATGTTCCCATGCTGGCACATAATGACTTGTTACATCTCTTATCCAAATTCTTTACGCCAGAAATTGCAACAGATTTGTCTGCCACCTTTCCAGCAAAGTATCCCAACAGTCCAAATGTAAGCTCGTTTGGATCTGAAACCTTCATTGCGATTGACATGGTTGGTGAATCATCCTTCCGAAGATCAGAATATGGGCTCTTACCAGTGATTGCGCTCGCTAATGCAGAAAACGCACTCTCCTTGTTGGTCTTTAACTTTCCAATCGAGTTTGCATAAATTGCTGCATTGGTTTCTGCAAAGGCTACTTGGGTGCCTTCCTGTGGCCTAATGCTTTCCTGCTTTTGTATAAAATTTTCATCAAGACCAAACTTCTCTACACTATCCTTGTCATATCCCATTGGGTTTACTGTAGTTCTTACCTTGAACTTTGCATTCTTGCTTAGAGTTGCTAGAAATTCTTCGCCTGCATCTCCAATCGTGTTATAGTTTACACCGGAGACATGCGCCCAATCAATTGGTACAAGTTTTTCAGCGTCGGTTGCTTCGCCGGTAGCTGACAAAATTCTGTATGCTGTTTGCAGTACTTCGCCATGTTCGCCGTTTAGCGATTTCTCTTCATCCTTTGTTAATTCCAATAATTGTGATTTGGCTTTTCTCTATAATAGTGATTACTGTTTTGCACCACACTTACCACAAAACTTTGCAGTTGGTTTTAGTGGTTTCCCACAACTGTTACAAGATGAAGGTGTTGGTCTTGATTCTGCAGGTCTTCGTCTAGGTCTTTGACCTTGTCTTTGTAGATATTGTTCCTCATATTCTTCCAAATCTTGCCTAGCAGGTTTTGGTCTTTTTGTTCCACCTGATCCTCTTCTTACAACAAAGACAATTCCAACAATTGCAGCTCCTATTGCAGCTGCTCCAGCTGCGATATATCCTGGCTGGATTGAGCTTCCTGATGATTTGTCAAGCTGACATACTCCATTAACCATAACTGTTCCTGCACCACATCCATCATTGGATTCCTTAGGTGCAAGTTGGCAAACTCCGTCTACCAATACGGTGCCTTCACCACATCCATCAGCTGCAAACGCACTAGGTGCTATCACAACCCCAAGTAGCATAATTCCTAAACAAATTGGAAGAATCATTATTTTTTCCATCTTATCACACATTCTTTTACTTATCGCTTTGCCCCACAACTAGTACAAAACATATCGTCTCTAGCAAGCTTGGCTCCACATTCTTCACAAAACCTATTAGGTTTTTTTGATTTAGGTTTCTTTACTTCTTTATTCTCTGTCTCTGGTGGTCTATAATATCGTGAAACTACTTTCTCTTCCTTCTTACCTCCCACAGTTTTTTCAATAGAGGTGGTTGGTTCTTCCGCTGCTTTCTGACTCTCTGTAGTTTTTTTGCCCGAAAGGTCTGGCCTTTTCATTCCAACAATCCTGAAAACCTTAATTCCAGTAATCGGAGATCTGCCTTTGATTGCCCACTTGCCATTTTTCATTCTTATAACTTTCGGATCCTGAATTTCCACTTTCTTTTTTGCCTTAACATCGTAGGCCTTCCAAGAAACTTTGGTCTCTGACTCATTAAGATATTTTTTCTCATACTCTTCCAGCTCCTCTTGTCTGGATTTCTTCTTTGGTTTTGATTTTTCTCGTACAGTTTCTTTAGTTCCAGATTCCATTATCTCGCCATCATCAGTAAATGTAAAGCCACCAGTTCTTTCTTGCTTGTTTGATTCAACTTCTGGTGTAATTTCTGGCTCTGTGGTAGGTGCAGGTATACCTTCAGTTGGAGGTGAGCTTGATTCTATAGGCGTACCACAATCAGTACAAAACTTTTCATCGGGTGAAGCTTCCGAACCACACTCCTCACAAAACCGTTTAGGAACATCAGGTGTCGATACTATTCTTGCCTGGTATATCCTATCTTTCAAATGTGTCTTAACTAAATCATGTAGAAAATTCTTATCAGAGATGTAAAGTTCCCTTCCACTCTCAAGGGTTTCCCTTATGTGCATTAGCCTGTACTTGTCTCCCCTGCCAAGCGCGATCAGCATCTCCACTTGTTCAATATCAGAAAGCAATGGTTTTGATTTTATTTGCTGAAAATTAAACTTATAACAAAAAATCATACGAAATTGTATGTAAATGAAGAGAATTCTGGATGGTATGCAAAAGACTATGACGGCTGTAAAACCACCTAGATACACAGCTCTGGAAGGATTACATCAGGCTGAAACTGCTAACCCATTCAAAATACTAATTGGAACAGTGCTCTCCGCTAGGACAAAGGATGAGAATACTACCAAAGCAGTAACACAACTTTTCAAGGTGTATAACACTCCACAAAAACTGGCAAAAGCCAAAGTAAAGGATGTTGAGAAGATAATAAAATCAGTTGGGTTTTACCATGTAAAGGCTAGACGTATAATCGAAGTTGCTAATATCATACTCACCAAATATCATGGAAAAGTTCCTCCTGACATGGATAAACTAGTAGAAATTCCTGGGGTTGGAAGAAAAACAGCTAACTGTGTTCTTGTATATGCGTTTGAAAAGCCAGCAATACCTGTTGATACTCATGTTCATCGTATATCGAACAGACTTGGTTTGGTTGACACAAAGACTCCCGAGGATACAGAGATGGAGTTAAGGAAAAAAATCCCAAAAAAATATTGGCTTCCCATAAATAACACATTTGTTATGTATGGTCAGAACATCTGCAAGCCAATTTCACCAATGTGTGAGGTTTGTAAAATTAGAAAAAATTGTAATTATTTTAAAACTAAGAACGCTTAAGCCCAGTATTTTTTATAGATAAGATCTGAGGGTAGATTTGCTTAAAGGAAAAAGAAATAGTCTATAACAAGGTATGAC
>LUMW01000306.1_pt1 | contig 12819 bp, 9 predicted proteins | sample 729761 | NCBI WGS metagenome assembly LUMW01 (sample SAMN03860302, study PRJNA289734) | marine metagenome | biome: seawater column; feature: ocean; material: water; isolation source: Red Sea water column Station 192 - depth 500m | place: Saudi Arabia: Red Sea | collected 2011-10-15 | depth 500 m
GATGCGGTGCCCGCGCCCGTGACGGGGGAGGAAGCGCACCTTCGCGCCCGCGATCCGCCCGCACAGGATCGCATCGGACGGATCGCCGAACGGGGATTTCACCTCGATCCATTGCGCATCCTCCAGCGCATCGATCGCGTAGAGCCCCGATCCGCCGATGATCCCGAGGACCCATTCCCCGCTCATTGCGCCGCGTTCCCTTTCCGCGTTTCGATCAGCGCATCGACGATCCCCGGATCGGCCAGAGTGGAGGTGTCGCCGAGAGAGCCGTACTCCTGCTCCGCAATCTTCCTCAGGATACGCCGCATGATCTTGCCAGACCGCGTCTTCGGCAGCGATGGCGCGAACTGGATGACGTCGGGCGTCGCGATCGGACCGATTTCGTGGCGCACCCATTGGACCAGCTCCTTGCGCAGCGCCTCGTCGGGTTCGACCTCGGCGTTCGTGGTGACGAAAGCATAGATGCCCTGCCCCTTGATGTCGTGCGGGTAGCCGACGACGGCGGCCTCGGACACTTTGGGATGCAGCACCAGCGCGCTCTCGACCTCAGCAGTGCCCATGCGGTGGCCCGAGACGTTGATGACGTCGTCCACCCGCCCCGTGATCCAGTAATATCCGTCCGCGTCGCGGCGGCACCCGTCCCCGGTGAAATATTTGCCCGGATAGGTGCTGAAATAGGTCTGCACGAAACGGTCGTGATCGCCGTAGACGGTGCGCGCCTGGCCGGGCCAGCTCTTCGCGATGCAGAGATTCCCCTCGGCTTTGCCTGCCAACACCGCGCCGTCATTCTCGACCAATTGCGGTACGATCCCGAAGAAGGGTTTGCCCGCACTGCCCGGCTTCATGTCGTGCGCGCCGGGAAGCGTGGTGATCATGATTCCGCCCGTTTCCGTTTGCCACCAGGTGTCCACGATGGGCGCCTCGCCCCTGCCGACATTCTGGTGATACCAGCGCCAAGCTTCGGGATTGATTGGCTCGCCCACGCTGCCGAGCAGGCGGAGGCTGGAGAGGTCGTGCTTCTCCACATGGCCTGTGCCCTCGCGCATCAACGCGCGGATCGCGGTGGGGGCGGTGTAGAAGATATTGACCCGATGCTTGGCGCACACCGCCCAGAAGCGGTCGTGGTCGGGGTAGTTCGGCACGCCTTCGAACATCAGCGCGGTCGCCCGGTTCAGGAGCGGGCCGTAGACGATGTAGCTGTGCCCGGTGACCCAGCCGATATCGGCGGTGCACCAATAGACCTCGCCGGGGCGGTAATCGAAGACGTGGCGAAACGTCGTCTCGGTCCACACGGCATAGCCGCCGGTGGTGTGGAGCAAGCCCTTGGGTTTGCCGGTGGATCCGCTGGTATAGAGGATGAAAAGCGGATCCTCTGCCTTCATCGGCTCGCAGGGGCATGTGTCGGAAACGCCGTCCGACAATTCGTGATACCAGTGGTCGCGGCCCTCGACCATCGCGATGTCGCCGCCGGTATGGCGCAGCACCAGCACGGCCTTCACCGACACCTTTTCGAGCGCCGCATCGACATTCGCCTTCAACGGGATCCGCTTGCCGCCGCGCAGGCCTTCATCGGCGGTGACGATCCAGTCGCTGCGGCAATCGTCTACCCGGCCCGCGATCGCTTCCGGCGAGAAGCCGCCGAAGATCACCGAATGCACGGCCCCGATCCGCGCGCAGGCGAGCATGGCGAAAGCGCCTTCGGGCACCATCGGCATGTAGATGGTGACGCGGTCGCCCTTCTGGACGCCCATCTTTTTGAACGTGTTGGCCATCCGCACGACTTCGCGCTGCAGATCGGCATAAGTGATCCGGCGCACCTCGCCAGCGGGATCGTCGGGCTCGAAGATCAGCGCGATCGCGTCGCCATGCCCGTTTTCGACATGGCGATCGACGGCATTGTGGCAGATGTTGAGCGTCCCGTCGGAAAACCATTTTATGTCCACCGGATCGAACGACCAGTCCGCGACGGTGCGTGGTTTATCGATCCAGTCCAGCCGCTCGGCCTGATCGGCCCAGAAACCGTCCGCATCCTCGATGCTGCGCGCATAGAGCGCTTCGTAATCCTGCGCCGAGCATCGCGCATCTTCCGTCGCTGTCCGGGGCCGCTTCACCCATTCCGCCTGATCCGCCATTCATCGTTCCTCTCGCCCGGTTTTGCGTACCTCGCCTGCGAACCGCAATCCGATGATCGGGTCAAGCACTGGATAAATCGCCGATGCGGCTTTGCCTTGTCCGCGCAGGCCTCTATCCCGATTCGCGTGAGGGCGCAGATCGAAATCGGCAGGCAGGCGGGCGGGCAAACCGTCCCCGTGGACGTGGAGGAACTCCTCGCCACGCGCCTGCTCGTCCAGGGCAATTCCGGCTCGGGCAAATCGCACCTCCTGCGCCGCCTGCTCGAACAGAGCGCAGGGCTGGTCCAACAGGTGGTGATCGACCCGGAAGGCGATTTCACCAGCTTGGCGGACGAATTCGGCCATATCGTGATCGATGGCGGCGCGCACACTTCGCGCGAGATCGAGACGCTTGCCGCGCGCATCCGCCAGCATCGCGCCTCCGTGGTGCTGGCGCTGGACGAGCTGGAGGTCGAACAGCAGATCCGCTGCGCCGCCCTGTTCCTGACCGCTTTGTTCGATGCCCCGCGCGAACACTGGTATCCCGCGCTCGTGGTGGTGGACGAAGCGCAGATGTTCGCGCCCGCCGCCGCCGGCGAGATGGCGGAAGATACACGGCGGATGACCCTGTCCGCCATGACGAACCTGATGTGCCGGGGCAGGAAGCGCGGCCTCGCCGGGATCGTCGCGACGCAGCGGCTGGCGAAGCTCGCCAAGAACGTCGCCGCCGAAGCGTCGAACTTCCTCATGGGGCGCACCTTCCTCGATATCGACATGCAGCGCGCCGCCGACCTTCTCGGCATGGACCGCAGGCAGGCCGAACGTATCCGCGATCTGCAACGCGGCCATTTCCTCGGCCTCGGCCCGGCGATCAGCCGCAGCCCGGTCGCGGTCGAGATCGGATCGGTGAAGACGGGCAGCAAGAATGCGTCGGAAGGGCTGATGCCGCTGCCCGATTCGAGCGATGGCGAATTGGAAGCACTGCTCCACACCGATCTTGCCCAGGCTGCCGCCGAACCCGCGCCGCCTCAGCGCCCTGCACCCGCGCCCCGGCCCTCGGCCGAGATCGAGCAGGCGATCGTGGCGAGCACCGCCGTGGAGCGACCGGCACCCGGCGATGACGAGGCGCTGGATGCCGCCTCGGCAACTCCGGCCCCTTCGCCGGAAGACGCCGACGAAGGGCTCGAGCGGATCGTGCGCGAACTGGCGATGGAGGATGGCGCGACCTTCCAGTCCACCACGGCGCTGTTCCGCAATTTCGCGGTCCGCTGCCGCCAGGCGGGCGTGCCCAGCGCGCATATCGACATGATGCAGTTCCGCCGCCTGTTCGCCTATGCCAGCACCGGGCTCGACAGGCTGGAGTCGGGCAAGCGCGAGAGGATCGAGGAATTGGCGCAGGCCGTGCCCGAAGACGTGCTGGCGCCTTATCTGACGCTGGCCGTCAATGCGGCATTGGGCCGCACCTCGCCCGACGAGGACGAGCTGGCGCGCGCCTATGGCAGTTCCTCGCCTAGCCGCATCCGCCGTTTGCTCGACCATCTCGAACGCCAGGGCCTGATCGTGGTGCGCGAAGATTTCGGCGGCGAACGCACCGTGACGGTGGCAGGGCTCGAAACCGCCTGAGCGTGACAAACGAAATGGCCGGAAGCGCGAACGCTCCCGGCCATCCGTTTCTTTGCCCGGCTGCCTTACTGGCAAGCCTTTACTGACAGGCGAGACATTCCTCGTAATCGGTCTGCTCGCCCGCGCCCGCCGTCAGCTCGTATTTGGCGGCGTCGGCAGTGTTGTCGGTCTCGACTCCGCCTGCAAAGCCCGCGCGCTGCACGCTCTTGGAGCGCAGGTAATAGAGCGACTTGATGCCCTTCTCCCACGCCTGGAAGTGCAGCATCATCAGGTCCCACTTGTCGACATCGGCGGGGATGAACAGGTTCAGCGACTGCGCCTGATCGATGAAGGGCGCACGGTCGGCGGCGAATTCCAGCAGCCAGCGCTGATCGATCTCGAAGCTGGTCTTGTAGGTCGCCTTCTCTTCCGCGCTCAGGAAGTCGAGATGCTGGACCGATCCGCCCTTTTCGAGGATCGAATTCCACACATTGGTGGAATCCTTCGACTTCTCGCGCAGCAGCTTTTCGAGATACGGGTTCTTGACCACGAAGCTGCCCGACAGGGTCTTGTGCGTGTAGATATTGGCCGGGATCGGCTCGATGCAGGCGCTGGTGCCGCCGCAGATGATCGAGATCGACGCGGTCGGTGCGATCGCCATCTTGCAGCTGAAGCGCTCCATCGCGCCCATTTCTTCCGCGTCCGGGCAGGGGCCGCGTTCCTTGGCGAGGACCATGCTGGCCTCTTCCGCCTTGGCGCTGACATGCTTGAACATCTTCAGGTTCCAGACCTTGGCCATCGGGCTTTCGAAGCCGATGCCCTTCTGCTGGAGGAAGGAGTGGTAGCCCATGACGCCGAGGCCCACGCTGCGTTCGCGGCTGGCGGAGTATTTGGCGCGCGCCATCTCGTCCGGCGCGCGGTCGATATAGTCCTGAAGCACGTTGTCGAGGAAGCGCATCACATCCTCGATGAACTGCTTGTCGCCGTTCCACTCGTCCCATTTTTCAAGGTTGAGCGAGCTGAGGCAGCAGACCGCGGTCCGATCATTGCCGAGATGGTCGCGGCCGGTCGGCAGGGTGATTTCCGAACACAGGTTCGAGGTCGAGACCTTGAGGCCGAGATCGCGGTGATGCTTGGGCATCATCCGGTTCACCGTGTCGGAAAAGACGATATAGGGCTCACCCGTCGCGAGGCGGGTTTCGACCAGCTTCTGGAACAGCGAGCGCGCATCCACGGTCTTGCGGACCGATCCGTCCTTGGGGCTGACGAGATCGAAGGATTCGCCCGCGCGGACGGCTTCCATGAATTCGTCGGTCAGCAGCACGCCGTGATGCAGGTTCAAGGCCTTGCGATTGAAATCGCCCGAGGGTTTGCGGATTTCGAGGAATTCCTCGATCTCGGGATGCGACACGTCGAGATAGCAGGCCGCCGAGCCGCGCCGCAGCGAGCCCTGCGAAATCGCGAGCGTGAGCGAATCCATCACGCGGACGAAGGGGATGATGCCGCTGGTCTTGCCGTTGAGGCCCACCGGCTCGCCGATGCCGCGCACCTGGCCCCAATAAGTGCCGATGCCGCCGCCGCGCGAAGCCAGCCAGACATTCTCGTTCCAGGTGCCGACGATGCCTTCCAGGCTGTCTTCGACACTGTTGAGATAGCACGAGATCGGCAGACCGCGATTGGTGCCGCCGTTCGACAGCACGGGCGTTGCGGGCATGAACCACAGGCGCGAGATGTAATCGTAAAGGCGCTGGGCGTGGTCCTGATCGTCGGCATAGGCATCGGCCACGCGGGCGAACAGGTCCTGAAATTCCTCGCCGGGCAGCAGATAGCGATCGATCAGCGTTTCCTTGCCGAATTCGGTCAGCAAGGCATCCCGGCTGCTGTCGGTGACGACTTGGAAGCGGCGATCGTTGATCTTCTTCGAATCGTCGACCGGTTCGGCAGAGGCCTTGACGGCTTCCATCATCGCGCCGGCCAGCGCCGCGTCGGCTTTTTCCGAGATCGCCGCCGTGCCAACCAGTTCTTCGCTACCGCTGTCGGAAGCCTGCATATCAATTGCCTTTCCGGATGCGGGGCCGGGAGCTGGGGAAGGCGCGTCCGAGACCGTCGCCATATCGTCCTGCGTCGTGTCCAGTTCCATCGCGTCCTCGTTCCTGAAATCCATCGCTCGTCCTCGCCCTTCGTCTGGTGTCGCGTCCGATCGTGCATGAGCCGATGTTCCGCATGTGTTCGATTCGGCGAGCCGTACCCGCCTAGCAATATTCGGGGGCGGAAGGGGCATGAAACTTATCCCCTTTTTGCCCACAGGGCCCAATCGAGACCGAACGGAACCGGCGCCTGCCCCATATGGGTCCGGCGGTCGCAATCGCTAGGTCTAGTGGGTCCCCCCAGGTGCCCGACTACCAGATACTGAATCAGACCGGGTCTGGGCGCAAGAGGGTGAAGGGCGATTTAACGCTTGCGGAGCCTCTGGCGAGGCGGTGTGTCATCGCGCTGCAACGCCGCGACGCGTGGACCAAGCTGGACTCGGGCGAAGCGCAAGGGCGAAAATGAATCCGTGAAAAAATTTTTGCGGGCAAAAGGCCCTCTCGCGCGGTTGCGCAGCGATCGAATCCGCACCCGCAATTATCGAATCTAACCCGGCGCTGAAACGCTCGCGCGGGCATGCCCGCCGATCGCTCCTGCCAACTCGTCGACCAGTTCCAGCGGCAGGTCGTGGCCCCAGCCGGGCAGGGTACGGATCGTCGCATCGGGAATGCAGGCCGCGGTGTCGCGTCCGCCTTCGCACGGGACCAGCGGATCGTCCTCGCCATGCAAGACCAGCGTCGGCACGGCGATCCTGCGTACCATCTTTCGCCGATCCCCGTCCGCCAGGATCGCGGCGAGGTGACGCGTCCCGCCTTCGGGATAGAAGCTGCGGCGGATGCTCGCCTGGACGCGTTCGCGCAGCCGCTCTTCTTCTGCCGGGTAGGCCGGGCTGCCGATGGTGCGCGCCAGATGCATTCCATGCGCGACTAGAGCCGCTTCCTCGGTGCTGTCGGGCCGCTTGACCAGCGCCTGCAACGCTTCCTTGCGCGCAGCCGGGAGCTTGGGATTGCCGGTGGTTGAGAAAATCTGCGTGAAGCTGAGGCAGCGATCCGCATGGTTCGCCGCGACATGCTGCGCGATCATCCCGCCCATGCTCGCGCCAACGATATGTGCGCGGTCGATGTGGAGCGCATCGAGCAACCCGACCGCATCCTCGGCCATGTCGGCGAGCGTATAGGGGACTTTCGGCGTCAGCCCGATCTTCTTGAGCAGCGTCAGCTTGACCGGACCGGGCGCTTTGTCTCCCGTGAACTTCTGGCTGAACCCGACATCGCGATTGTCGTAACGGATCACGCGAAACCCCTGCGCCACCAGCGCCTCGACCAGCTCGTCCGGCCACAGCGTCAGCTGCGCGCCGAAGCCCATGATCAGCAGCATGGCCGGATCGGACGGATTGCCGTGATCCTCGTAATGGATCATGACGCCATTGGCTTTTGTTTCGGGCATGAGGCGCTCTCCTTCGATTCGGCGCTATGGCACCAGAACGGTGTCTTTGGCCACCGGATCGGTCTCCGGATAATCCAGCGTGAAATGCAGGCCCCGGCTTTCGTGTCGCTTCAAAGCGCTCTTCACGATCAGTTCGGCGGCCTGCAGCAGGTTGCGCAATTCGATGAGGTCGGTCGTCACCCGGAAGGCGCCGTAATAATCCTCCACCTCCTGCTTGAGCATGGCGATGCGGTTCTGTGCGCGTTCGAGGCGCTTGGTGGTGCGCACGATGCCGACATAGTTCCACATGAAGCGGCGGATTTCGGTCCAGTTCTGCTTGATGACCACCTCTTCGTCCGAATCGGTGACAAGCGTATCGTCCCATTCGCGGATCGCGGGCGGCTCCTCCAGCGTGTCCCACCGATCGAGGATGTCGCGCGCCGCCGCTTCGCCGAAGACGAAGCATTCGAGCAAGGAATTCGAGGCGAGGCGGTTCGCCCCGTGCAAGCCGCTTTCGGTACACTCGCCCGCCGCCCACAAGCCCGGCAGGTCGGTGCGCGCGTCGAGGTCCACCACCACACCGCCGCAGGTGTAATGCTGTGCGGGAACGACCGGGATCGGCTGCGTCGTAATGTCGATGCCGAGGCTGGAGAGCTTCTCGTCGATCGTGGGGAAATGCTCGCGCACGAACTCGGGCGGCATATGGCTGATGTCGAGATGGACATAGTCGAGCCCGAAGCGCTTGATCTCCGCATCGATCGCTCTCGCCACCACGTCGCGCGGGGCCAGCTCCATGCGTTCGGGATCGTAGAATTCCATGAAGCGCTTGCCCGTGCGCGGATTGATCAGTCGTCCGCCCTCGCCCCGCACGGCTTCGGTGATGAGGAAATTCTTGACCTCAAGATTATAGAGGCAGGTTGGGTGGAACTGCATCATCTCCATGTTGGAAACCCGCGCGCCTGCGCGCCAGGCCATCGCGATCCCGTCCCCCGTGGCCCCGCGCGGCGCGGTGGAGAACAGATAGCAGCGCCCCGCTCCGCCCGCCGCCAGCACGGTTGCCCGCGCGACGTGGCGCTCGACCCGGCCCGTCTCCTCGTTCAGCGCATAGGCGCCCCAGACGCGCCCGCCGCCGGAGAATTTCTCCGCATTGCGCCCGGTGATGAAATCGATGCAGCTACGGCCCGGCAACAGGGTGATGTTGGGATTGGCCTGCGCCGCGTTCAGAAGCGCTTCCTGCACCGCCCAGCCGGTCGCATCGTCGACATGGACGATCCGGCGGTGCGAATGGCCGCCTTCGCGCGTCAGATGCAGATGGTCGCTTTCGCGGTTGAAGGGCACGCCCAGCTCGCTCAACCGGTCGATACTGGCCGGCGCGCGTTCGATCACGAATTCCACCGTCTCGCGATCGTTCAACCCCGCGCCCGCGATCATGGTGTCGCGGACGTGATTGTCGAACGTGTCGCCCGCGTCGAGCACGGCGGCGATGCCCCCTTGCGCCCAGGCGGTCGACCCCCCGGTGAGCGAGCCCTTGGCCAGCACCACCACCTTGCGAGTTTCGGCCAGCGCGAGCGCGGCGGTCAGCCCGGCGGCGCCGGACCCGATGACGAGGATATCGTGATGGTGAGGATGAGCGGCCATTTCCGCGCTTGAACACGCAGCGCGCCGTTACGCAAGGCCTTGGGAGGCGAGAGGCACAGGACGCCCCTCGCTTCCGTCAGGTCAGAACAGCATCTCGAGATTGCGGCGTTCCGAACCCGCGAACTGCGCGGTGAAGGCCGCCATCAATTCGGCAATATCGGGCCGGTCGACTACCTGCTTTTGCTCAGGATTCAGTTCGAGCTTTCCTGCGGCGAGGACGCTTGCGGTCTGTTCGGTGATTGTGCCGCCCGGACCGCTGGAGATCGAGAACCGCGCGGGCGCCGCCTCGGGCGTCGATGCTGTCGGGGCAGTTGTTGGTGCAGAGAGCGGTGCGGCGGTGGGCTGCGCTGCGGGAGAAGCCGCAGAATAGGTCACCGGCTCGCTCGGCGGAGGGGCCGGCTGGTAGGTCACGCCCGGCTCGTTCGTCGGGGTCGATGCGCTGCCGCCGCTCGACGTATTCTGCGTATTCGTCGTGGTCTGTCCGCTGTCCGAGGACGATTGCAGCCCGGTGGCGGTGCCCGAACCGCTCGTCGCAGTCGGTTCGGAGGAGGGGGCCGGGGCCGGTGTGGGGACCGGGCTGGGCTTGGGTGCCAGGCCGATATTCGAAAGCAAAGTCATAGTAAGGCTATCCGGTTGGGGGGGGTGATGCGTCCCCTATGGACCGCGCTTCCTGCCGGTTTCCTCATCGAAACCGGATAATGCGGGCTTACGCAACACTACGCATTAATGCGTAATTTGCAAAAATATCAGACCGCCGCCGTTAACTGGACGAACACGTCTTCCAGATCCGCCTCGCGCGTGGTCACATCCTCGATCGCATAGCCATGGTGCTGGATCAGCGAGAGAATCTGGCCCGCCGTGGTCGCATCGCGATCGTAGGTCACGTCGAGGCGGCGCGGCTCCACCACCTCGGCCTTCACGAAAGCCTCTTCCATGATCGGTCCGGCCAGATCCATGTCGACCGAAACCGACACGATCTTCTCGCGCGCCATGCCGATCAGTTCGCGCGTGGGCTTGTTGGCGATCAGTTCGCCGTGATTGATGATCGCGATGCGATCGCACAATTGTTCGGCTTCTTCGAGATAATGGGTGGTCAGAACCACGGTGACGCCCTGCCCGTTCAGTTCGAGCACCAATTCCCACAATTGGCGGCGCAGTTCGACGTCGACGCCCGCGGTCGGCTCGTCCAGCACCAGGATCGGCGGGGAATGCACCATCGCCTTGGCGATCAGCAGCCGCCGCTTCATCCCGCCCGAAAGCGTGCGGGCATAGGCATCGCGCTTGTCCGACAGGCGCACCGCCTCCAGCAGCTCCTCGCTGCGCCGTTCCGCCTTGGGGATGCCGTAGAAGCCCGCCTGGTTCTCCAGCACTTCGAAAGGTGTGAAGAAGGGATCGAACACGATCTCCTGCGGGACGATCCCGATCGATCGCTTGGCATTCCGGCGCTGGCGATCGATGTCGAAGCCCCAGATTTCCGCGCTGCCATCGGTCTTGTCGACCAGCCCGGCGAGGATGTTGATCAGCGTGGACTTGCCCGCGCCATTGGGACCGAGCAGGCCGAAGATGCCGCCTTCGGGCACGTCGAAGCTGACGCCCTTCAAAGCCAGCTTGCCCCCGCCATCACTGTCTTTGGCGCTGTCCTTTGCACCATAGCGCTTCACGAGGTTATCGATGCGGATCGCCGGTTCGCTGGTGGGTTCTGGAGCCATGGCCCGCGCCTTACGGCGGATATCGCGGACACGCAAACCATCCGCTTGCGCGGGGCGGGCCGAGCATTTATCGCTCCTGCCATGAACACCGCCGAAAACGCCGCGCCCTATACCGCACCGCCCGAAATCGTGAAGGTCGAAACCCGGCGCGTGTGGTGCGATGGCGCCAGCGATATTCGCGGCGGCCCGAATTATCGCCCTGCAGCGCTGGGCCATCCCAAGGTCTATCTCGAGATCGACGAGCACGGCTATGTCGATTGCGGCTATTGCGACCGGCGCTTCGTGCTGGAAGGCGGCCCGGCGGACGGAGTGGACCCGGCGATGCTTCGCGATATCTCCGAAGGCGGCGATCCGGGCCACCGCTAAACACCGCGGGGGCGCGCCATACGAGGGGGTGGCGTGCTTTCGTCCCCCTATCGGTCGGGCCATGCAGTGCCTACATAGGTTGCATGACTCCAGCCACCGATCCGCATGCCCTGCTCTATCGCCAGATCGATCCCGACGGGGCGTTGCGCCTTACCGCCGATCTCCTCGCTCCGTGCGACGATGGCGAGCTCTATCTTCAATTCTCGGCCTCCGAGGCCTTCGCCTTCGATGACGGACGCCTGAAGACCGCCGATTACAGCCGCGATTCGGGTTTCGGCCTGCGCGGCGTATCGGGCGAGACGACCGGCTTCGCCCATGCCAACGAGATCAGCCACAAAGCGATCGCGCGGGCGGGCGAGACGCTGCAAGTGCTCGATCCGGGCCGGCAGACGGGCATCGTCCCGCCCGAGCGCACCAATCGCCACCTCTACACCGATCTGTGCCCGCTCGACCTCGTGCCCTTCGCCGACAAGGTCGCGCTCCTCGAAAGGATCGACGCGGTCGCCCGCGCGAAGGACCCGCGCGTCGCGCAGGTCAGCGTAAGCCTGCTGGCGAGCTGGAGCGTCGTGGACATCCTGCGCCCCGACGGCTTCACCGCGCGCGATATCCGCCCGCTGGTGCGGCTCAATATCGGGATCGTCGCCGAAGCCAACGGACGGCGCGAAAGCGGCAGTTTTGGAATGGGCGGCCGCTATCTCTACGACCGCCTGTTCGATGAAGGGCAGTGGATGCGCGGTATCGACAAGGCCGTGCGCCAGGCGCTCGTCAATCTGGACAGCGTGGCCGCCCCGGCGGGGGAGACCACCATACTGCTCGGCCCCGGCTGGCCCGGCGTGCTGCTGCACGAGGCGGTCGGCCACGGCCTCGAAGGCGATTTCAACCGCAAGGGCACCAGCGCCTTTTCGGGCCGGATCGGCGAGCGGGTGGCCGCCCCCGGCGTTACGGTAGTGGACGATGGCAGCATTGCGGAACGGCGCGGCTCGCTAAGTATCGACGACGAGGGCACACCCACGCGCGAGACCGTGCTGATCGAGGACGGTATCCTGAAGGGCTATATGCAGGACCGGCTGAACGCGCGCCTGATGGGCGTGGAGCCGACCGGAAACGGCCGCCGCCAAAGCTATGAACACGCGCCCATGCCGCGCATGACCAACACCTTCATGCGCAGCGGCGAGGACGATCCCGCGGAACTGCTCTCCCGCGTCAGGGACGGCATCTACGCCACCAGCTTCGGGGGCGGACAGGTCGATATCGTCAGCGGCAAATTCGTGTTCGCCTGTACCGAGGCCTACAAGGTCGAGAACGGTAAGATCGTCGCCCCGATCAAGGGCGCGACGCTGATCGGCGACGGGCCCAGTGTGCTGACCCGCGTTTTGGGCATCGGCGACGACATGGCGCTCGACGAAGGGGTCGGCGTGTGCGGCAAGGGCGGGCAGAGCGTGCCGGCAGGCGTGGGCCAGCCGACGCTGCTGATCGACCGCCTGACGGTGGGCGGCACCGGTTGAAGCCTGCGCCCAATGGCATAGCGGATCGGAAACTCAGCCCGGGTTCAGGCATTTTGAGGTATACATCGCTTCCATAGGAGAACCGATCATGTCCCGCCTGTCCTCACTCGCCATCGCCGCTACCGCTGTAACCCTCGTCGCTTCCCCCGCTTCCGCCGAACGCAAATCGGGCGAAGAGAAGCTGGCCGAGATGATCGATGGCCGTGTCGCGGGCGAACCGCAGAGCTGCATCAACACCTTCCAGAGCCGCCCGCTGACCGTGATCGACGACACGGCGATCGTCTATCGCAGCGGCGACACGGTATATGTCAATCGCACCCGTGCGCCGGAAACGCTCGATGAGGACGATGTGCTGGTGATCCGCAAGTTCGGAAC
>LUMW01000668.1_pt1 | contig 12688 bp, 17 predicted proteins | sample 729761 | NCBI WGS metagenome assembly LUMW01 (sample SAMN03860302, study PRJNA289734) | marine metagenome | biome: seawater column; feature: ocean; material: water; isolation source: Red Sea water column Station 192 - depth 500m | place: Saudi Arabia: Red Sea | collected 2011-10-15 | depth 500 m
TCCAAGGATGACCTTTTTGAATTTGCTTGATTGAAGTTGGGTGAATGTCATACGTTTTAATTTGTTGTCTTGTTGTGTGATACATAATTAATTTAATCGCTTTTTCGTTTGATTTTCTACTATATCTAGCATTCTTAAAACTCTATTTGTGTATCCAAATGGGTCAGAAGTATAATCTTTGAGCTTGAAGTCTTCTAATAAAGAATCAACCTCTGAAGATATTTCATCTTGAATATAGGGGTCGAATTCTAGACATAAAAAATTTAGCTTTTTGTGGATAAGTAATACTTCTTCAAAAGTTTTTTGACTCATTTCTTTTGTGAAATTTTCTAGAAAGGAGTCATTGCTCTGTGGTCGAGTCCATTCTTCCGTAATATTGTGCTTATCCATGAAAGCAATCTTTCATATGACGCTCTTGGTTGTCAAGAAAAAATCTAAGGTAGAGAGGAAATATGAATTATTTGTACGTTCTTGTTTTTGTTGGGCTTTGGTTTCTCTTTTTTCATCTTCTTGAATTGAAAAATATCATGACTCAAATTCGATTAAAGCCTAGGAATAACTATCAAGATTTTGTGAATTATATTGCTCTAGGGCGTCTTTCACAAAATGTTCCGTCTTATTATTTTTACTCCTTAGTTGTTGAAAAGCTTATCATTTTTAAGCAAAAATTTGGAATTGATGTCAAGTTACTTACTTATGGCGGCATTTACATGGGTTTTTCTTATAAATACGCAATTGACTCTCAATATAAGTTTTAGTTTAGTGAAAATATCTTTGTTGTTAATATGGCAAGTCGTTGGAATTGTAATGGCGATAGTTGGTAATAAAATTGCCTTTCATTCATGTTTTGCTTGTTTTAATACATATTTTAAGGCTTTATATATTTTTAGGAGTCTTCTTAATATTTCACGACCCATTTCTGAGGTACTCTTAGAGTCAAATATTTCTCAACTTCGCGATCATAAAGCATTATATTTTATCAAAAAAAGAACTCAGCTTCTAGTGACTCATATTAAGACTTATGGCTCTCTTTCACCGGAAGAATTTGATCAACTCGTCATTGAGTTGTGGGATGTTTATGATATACAGCATCGTAGATATAAGAGCTACTTAACAGTCTTAAAGTTTGTACTACTTTTTATTTTTGTTTTTCCGAGCTTCTTGTTTGGTATATTTTTAAGTCTAAATGAACTAGTCATTTAAAGTATAGACTCTTTTTATCTTATTTGTTTAAATAGCTGCGAACTTCAAAAGGATTATTTTATGAGTCAGAAAATTATTTTTTCTATGTCAAAAGTTTCTAAAACTTACCCAGGTAAGAAAACTGTAATAAAAGATATTTCGCTATCATTTTATTATGGGGCCAAAATTGGTGTTCTTGGTTTAAATGGTGCAGGTAAGTCTACACTATTAAGAATTATTGCTGGGATTGATAAAGACTATAATGGAGAGGTAAACCTTTCAAGTGGTATTTCTGTAGGTTACTTGGAGCAAGAGCCGAAATTAGACCCAGAAAAAACAGTTAAAGAAGTTGTTGAAGAAGGATGTGCAGAACTCGTCAAAATTAGAAATGACTATGAAGCTATTAATGAGAAATTTGCCGATCCAGATGCAGATATGGACGCCTTATTAGAAGAGCAAGGAAAATTGCAAGATAAAATGGATGCGTATAATATCTGGGACTTGGATTCAAAACTAGATTTGGCCATGGATGCTTTGAGATGTCCTGCTCCTGAGCAGAAATGTGGAGTGCTTTCTGGTGGTGAAAAAAGAAGAGTTGCTCTTTGTCGATTACTTTTACAAGAGCCGGATGTTTTACTTTTAGATGAACCTACCAACCATTTAGATGCAGAAACTGTATATTGGCTTGAGCGTCACTTACAAAGTTATAAAGGAACAGTTATTGCCATTACTCACGATAGATACTTTTTAGATAATGTAGCGGGCTGGATTCTAGAGTTAGATAGAGGTCATGGTATTCCTTGGGAAGGAAATTATACTTCTTGGTTAGAGCAGAAAACGAAACGACTTGTTCAAGAAGAAAAGTCAGAGTCAAAGCGACAAAAAGCACTTAAGCGCGAGTTAGAGTTCATTCAGTCATCTCAAAAAGCAAGGCAGGCCAAAGGTAAGGCAAGGATTAATAATTATAATAAAATGCTAGAAGATGCTAAAAATGATAAAAGAAATGAAACAAACTCTCTTTTCATACCTAATGGACAAAGACTTGGAAATGTCGTTATTAATGCAGAACATGTTTCAAAAGCCTATGGTGATAAGTTATTGTATGAGGATCTTAATTTTAAACTTCCACCTGGTGGTATCGTTGGTGTTATTGGTCCAAATGGTGCAGGGAAGACAACATTATTTAAAATGATCACTGGAGATGTTAAGCCAGACTCAGGTGATTTTATTGTGGGTGATACGGTTGATTTAGCTTATGTGGATCAGGGACGAGAAATGGATCCAAATAAGACAATATTAGATGAAGTTGTTGATGGACTCGATGTGATAGAAGTCGCCGGCAAAGAAGTCAATGCAAGGGCCTATATTTCTAAATTTAATTTCTCTGGAGAAGATCAAAAGAAAAAAGTTTCTGAACTTTCTGGAGGTGAAAGAAACCGTGTCCATTTGGCAAAAATGCTTAGGGAGGGGGGAAATGTTCTCCTTTTAGATGAGCCAACCAATGATCTCGATGTCAACACTTTAAGGGCATTAGAAGAAGCTTTAGAAGAGTACGCAGGATGTGCAGTGGTGATTTCCCACGATAGATACTTTATTGATAGAATTGCGACACATATACTTGCTTTTGAAGGAAACTCACAAGTGACTTGGTTTGAAGGAAATTTCTCTGATTATATGGAAGATAAAAAGAGAAGACTGGGAGATGAGGCTGAAGTTCCTCATCGTATTAGTTATAAAAAACTTAAAAGATAGATTAACAATACTGGCGTTAAATCTAATCTAAATAGATATACTTTTTGTTTTTAACTAAAATTCCAGATAAAGAATCATTTATTTGAAATCGACAACGATTTTTGGGAAAATAAATGCCATTTTGTTTGACATGAGACTTATTTAAACCACAAATTTGTGATTCTTTGTAGTAATCAAATTTTTTAATAAAAATTGTGCAATAATCACTTTCTAAAATAATCTTTGAAATATTTCCAGAAAATTGAGCTTCTGGGAAGCAAGCTAGTGAATTTAGTGAATAAAGTAGCCCGAGAAGAATAGAGATTGTTTTCATATTGATTTCCTTTTTTTGGCTATTTTATATAGAAGAAAAGATCATTTTTATAGTTAATTTTGTGTTAAGAAGTCTGCTGGTCTTGTTTGTGCTTTTTTCTATTATCCCCACCGTCGTACGTTAGTTATAAGAGGTAAGTTCTTTGACAAGGTCATAGTAAACTTCTTCCTTCTCTGAGCCAAAAATTTCTATAACTTCTTTAAGCTTTTTATTTTTTATAAAGCATACGTAGTCAATATTTTTTGTTATAAGTTTAAGAATAAGTTCAAAACTTAACTCATTATTTGAGTAGATTTTAAACAGAAGAGCGAAACGATAGATTGAGTCTAAGGCGCTATTAGCATGAATTGTACTCAAAAGCCCATTATGGCCAGTGTTCATCGCTAATAAATATGATTCAACCTCTTTACCTCTAAGCTCGCCCAAAATAATTCTTTTAGGAGACATTCTGAGTGTATATGTTAAGTAGGCATTCATTGTTTTTTGGGAGTTTGAGTCTTCTGTTAAAAGTTTTGTGGTTAAAGCATGGGGAGCAATTAACTCTTGGGTGTCTTCAATAAGTACTGTATGCTCATTTTTAGGTATGAGGCTGAGTAATGAGTTTGTAAAAGTCGTTTTCCCACTTCCCGTCGCTCCAGCTATGAGAATATTTTTTTTTGATAAGACAGCATTCGTAAAAAAATCTGGCCTTGAAGTGTAGTCTGTTAGTGGTATAACGTTTTGATTAAGGACTCGGATAAACATTTTAGAATATTTGTCAGAAGAAGCTGAGTGGTGAATAAGAGATATTCTGGTTGCATGGTTTTGAATCTTCGAATAAAAGCTTGCAAAGGGCTCTTTATAGTTCCAGTTAACCTTTTGATTTAAGGCGATCAGTTCAAAAACAAGTTCTAGATCATTTTGAGTGAGGTCAGATTCCAGTTCGTACTCTTGGTTACGTTCTTTAACAATAATATTTAGTGCATTATGGATTGCAATTTCTTGTGTATTTTCAGTTATACTAGGAAGAAAGGTGAGTTCAGTTATTTTTTTATACCACTTTTCCAAAAGTTTTTGACATAAAGGGTCTTCATCTTCACTCGATTGAAAAAACTCAGAGAGTTGTAGAATCCTTCCTTTAGATAAATTAAAGATAAAATTGTCTTTTGCAGTCTGTAGGGGGGATGGTGTATTCATGGATTTTCCTGGGTAAGTTGTGCGTAAATGATAATAGTTTTTTTGCTGTTGTTAGCATTGTGACTTTTAAAAAAATGACCTAAGACGGGGAGAGCAGCAAGGAGGGGAATCATTTGTTTGTGGCTATCATATTTGGCCAGATCAAGCTTTGCCAAAAGTTGTTTTTTGTTGGGGGATAAGATAAGTGAGCTGATACTTTTTGGGCCTTGTATACTTTCATTTATCGTTTCTGTTAGTTGTGATTTGTATTTTAGCATGAATAAATTGTTTTGGAGTGAGAGTTTGCCTGAAAGGCGTAATCCTGAAAACTTCCATTTTGTCTGAAAAGACTGCCCTTCTCCTTGAGAATGTGAGACTTGATAGGGTGTTTCTTGTCCTAGCTCAAGTGTGAAGTTGTTGTTTGGTATGAGATAAATTTCTGGAGAGGCTACGATTTTTGCTTTTAGTTTTTGTGTTTGTAAGAAAATATTATCTGTTTTTAAATTTGTTCGAGACTCACTTATGAGGGTTTCAAGTTTTGTTTCAATTCTATTAATTCCAGAGTTTAGCGATGTTGCATCATTTGAAACAGTTGCGATGATATAAAACTGTAATTTGTAGTTTTGATAGAGGTTTAGCGAATGGGTATTTTCAAATATAATATCATATTTCTCTTTAAGCTTTTTAAAAAGCTTAGAGGGAGAGTTTCCGTCTGTATATTGGCAAAAAAAGACAGTTTTTTGTTCCTTACAGCTAATATATTGAATTCCTGTCGCATAGAGAGATTGATAAATATCCGCAATAATTTCATTTTTTAGTCTTTGAGATATTCTGACATTAAGAATAATTTCATTAATTTTATTAGTTTCAATCTTTTTTAAAATGAAATAGCTTCTAAGGTCTTTAATTTCTCCATTGACGTAAATAAGCCCACCAATAACGTTAATGCTTAGCCCTGTTTCTTTTAGAGATTTTATGATTTCCATTCTCTTAAGCTGCTCTCGCTTTGATGTGATATAGAAGTTGTAATTTATCTTTTTTCGTTTGTTTTTCCATACGACAAGGTCAGTAAAGCCTAGCTTTTTGGCCTTAATGAGAATTTTTCCTTGGCTTGGAATATATTTATATTTAAGAACTTCTTGATTTCCCACTGAAAAATGACTTATTTTTCCAGTACTTAACTCTATTTGTTCGCCGCGGGACAGGAAAATATCACTTTTTTGGGCCCAAGCGTCTATTGGTGTCATCAAAACTGGAAAAAAAATTTTGACAAGTAGGGCAATTATAGATAAATATATCTGCCTAGAATTATTATTATTTAAATAACTTAAGGAATGAAATATGTCTTCAAACACTACACAAACACGTATAAGAAGAAAGCTAAAAAGAAAAAAAGCTGGTGCAAAAAGAAAAAACGCAAATGAAAATAAGGGAACAACACCTAAATTTGCTATCCATCCAGACAAGAAATAAATAATATTTATTAGCATTTTAAGGACTCCTAGTTCTTAAAAACCTTTAATGATTTTCTTATTTGATTGAGATTTATATTGGAGAGCTGTAAAAGCTCTCCTTTTTTATTTATGCAAATGAATAAAAACCTTGGGTCACGAGGTTGGCATTTTTGTTGTTTGAATACCTTAATCAGTGATTTTGGAATATTATATTTTTTCTCGAAAATATTTTGAACAAGCTTGGCCTTATTAAAATTTTGGTCTTCATAACCAATGTGAATCATTGATGCTTGTACAGAGAAGCTTATCATAAGAAGAAAGCTAAAAATGAAGTTCATAAGAATTCCTTTTTGTTTGAAATGAGGACAAGTTAAAGTTTTTATTATAGGGAAGGATCTGGAAGTCATAGTTGTGGCTGAGTTGTGGAATATATTTTTCAGGCAGATAGATAATATATTCAGCGCTTGATGTTTCTGTCTCTAGCGAATTTTCAAAATGAACTGTTTGGTCGACCCTTCTCAATTCTTCTAAAAGAATAGCGTAGGGAATAAAGAGTTTGTGATGCTTGTTGAGAAGTGAAACAGGTTTATTTTTGATAAAGTCTGTTCGCAAGTTTCCACGTATCTTAACAGACGTATATCCTGGTCTGTAAATATCGGGAGCCTCTTGTTTAATATAAGTATCTTCTACTGAGGAATTAGTGAAAAGGTACACACTAATATTTGAAAGAAGAAAAATGAATAAAAGTTTCACCTTCAATGTGTTATTTAATTTTTCCATAATGCCTTTCTAGTTTGTTCCACTTCTTTTTAAATTGTTTAAGTTGTTCCTGTTCAAAAGAATTAAGTCTTGTATTAATATTTATAAAATGCATAAAAATAATGAAGAAGAAGGTGAGAATTAACGCCCCCTCCACAGTACTCTCGCCTTCTTGAGAGTAGAGTGAATTTTTCTTGTGCGAACATTGACTTGGGTTTTTATTTGATAATTTCCCTTTTGCGTATAAATATGCCATTTCTTTTTCCTTAGCTTAGCTTGATTTAAGTGATCCCTCTTGAAGCGGTTTTTTCTGTATTTGTAGGGAGTTTTAGAGATATTAAATGAAAATGAACACTTTCTTCTTAAGTTAAAACGAATATAGTTCACATATGAAAATGCTTTAAGTCGTTGAAACTTTTTTAAATATTTAGCAGCATGTTTTCCATTTTTTCTTATTATGCTCATGAGTAGTTTTAGAGGTGGTGGAAGGATTAAGCTCGCATAGCTTATATACTTACCTATTGTTATCCATTTGAGCATCTTATTTGTATGATGAAACTGTTGGATAAGGCTTTTAGTCATGCCATTAACTTCTTTTGAACAGAGTAAGGCCTGTTGTTTCTCTTTTTGTTGTTTGATCTCTATGAGTCTTTTTTTTAAATAAAGGCTTCCTTGTAGACTTAATAAGGTAAGTAAAACGAGTCCCAAAAAAGCGGCTTGGCCATTCTGATTATTCATTATCAACATTTCCTTTTAAGGAGATAAAGGTTCGGGACAAATGATGACACCGTGAGAATCTTAAACGGCTAGGTGAAACCATTTTATTAAGCTGATGGTGAATTTTTTTCGTTGTTGCTGTATTTACACAACTTACCTTTTGTAGGGTCTTTGTTGTGTAAATAAAGCAAGAAATGAGAATACTAGTGACAATAATAAATTGAAGATAAAGCATTATCTTATAATGAGTTCTCTTTTTACTTTTCGATCTATTTGATTGATTCTTGTATCAAGAGATTTCCCAAACTTTTTTACAGCTGCTAGGCAAAAAATTCCTATTAGTCCTGTTAAAATAATGTACTCTAAAACGCCTTGTCCTTTTTGGTTTTTTAATAAAATTTTCTTTTTTGTCATATGTATATCTTCCTTTTAATAGCGAGGTCTCAGGGATTGAAACCTCTTTAATCAGTCTAGATAGTATTTTCGACTCTATTTGCACAGATAATGCCAGTGATAAAAACATTTTAAGTCACTGTATTTAAAGGGGAATATAACAACCCGTTTTAGTCGGAAGTAAAGAAGATTAACTAAATAGAAAAAGAAGAGTAAAGAAGATTGCGCTAAATTCAAGGGGGTTATAAAATAATCTTATGGAAGATAAAAATAAGCTTTTTGTATTTGAAAAAAAAGAAGTGTTTCTCATTTTTCTTTTTATTATTTTGATCGGCGTCATTTCTTTTACATTGGGAGTGAGAGTTGGCAAGGAGTTATCACTTAAAAATGATAACTATACTCAAGAGGACCTAGAAAAAATTAATCTTAAATCGGTTGATGAGGAATACGTTGAGGACGTTGTTTCAGAAGGAGAGGAGTCTGACTTTGAAGCTTCTCTTGATGATAAACAAGAAAATTTAGAAAGCCCAAGTTCCAACTCATCTTCATCTTTAGACTCTGACATCGAAAATAGATTAAGAGAAGAGATGGAAAAGCTGGCAAAGGAAAAAGTCGAAGTTCCTAAAAAAGAAGATGTTGAGAAACCTCAGACAGAAGACAAAGAGGTAGAAACTGTTGTGCCGGATAAGGAGTTATCTGTTGATAGCAGCGGTAATGATTATACAGGTAAGTATACAATTCAGCTTTTCTCTCATCAAAGCCAAGAAATCGCTCAGGACTTTGCGGATGGATTTATTGTAAAAGGTTATGATGTTATTATAAATGAAGTTATTATTCCTGGAAAAGGAAAGTGGTATCGAGTGAGCATTGGTGCTTTTGATAATATGAATCAGGCTAAAGAATATTTAGAAAAAGAAAAAGAACTCTTTCAAAATAAAAAATATATTATACAGCAAATTTAAGGGGTTTCCCTTTGATATCATCCTTCGAATAGCTCTTTGTTTATTATGGTAACATTGTAAACAAAGAGTTTAATATTCATTTTTGACTCTATCAAACACAGTATCAATATGATTTAAATAAATATTTCTTAATTGGGTATCATCAAGAGCAGACAGAAAGCTAAGGTCTGTGTCAGAGGTTAGGGGAGATTTTTCTAGCTTTTCTTTAAACTCATTTATATCTTTTGAAGTAAACGATGACTCTTGGACCAGTTGATAGATTAGGTTAGACCCAAATTATCAGGAAGAAACATTCTTTCTGCGCTGGAGTGACTAATATCTCTTTCATGCCAAAGAGTATTATTTTCATGAGCAATGGTAAGGTGAGATCTGATAACACGGGCCATACCTGTCAGGTTTTCACTCGAGATAGGATTTTTTTTATGGGGCATTGTAGAAGATCCTTTTTGCCCTTTAGAAAAACCCTCATAGACTTCGTTAAGGTCTGAGTGATGAAGATGTCTGATTTCTTTTACAAGTCTTTCTATAGCACTTGCTATTTGAGCGGTAATACTTATAAGTTTTAATATTCTGTCCCGAGGTATAATCTGAGTTGAGACAGGCTCTACATTTAAACCTAGACTTTCTATCGCTTCTTTTTCTATCTCAGGAGTAATAACGGTATAATTTCCAACAGCTCCTGAAAGTTGTCCTGTGAGATCTTTCTCTATGTAGTAATCAAGTTCACGGTATCGACGAGAAAATTCAGCAAAAGCAGATAAAAACTTGAGACCAAAACTCATAGGCTCTGCGTTCATGCCATGGGAACGTCCCATGCAGATAATATGTTTGGTTTCTTCTGCTTTACTTAATAGTGTCGAGCAAACAGCTTTGAGTTGTTTGTGTATTAAAAGGGCACTTTTTTTTATTTGAAGAGTTGTTGCTGTGTCAATTATATCAGATGAGGTACATCCAAAGTGAAAGTACTTAGAAATATCTTTTGGGAGATTCTCAGTAATTGAGGTACAGAAGGCAATAACATCATGTCTTGTTGTTTTTTCAATTTCATTTATTCTTTTTGGATCGATTTTAGCTTTTTCCATTATTGTTGTACTTACGCCTTGTGGAATCCTTTTTCCTTCAAGGGCCTTTGTTAAAGCCAACTCGACATCGAGGTAAGTTTTAAATTTGTTGTATTCATTCCAGATATCTGAAATTTCAGGGCAGTCGTAGCGTTCAATCATTATTCTTTCCTTGTTTAATTTAAAAAATATAGCCTAACTCAATACCAATTGAGGTCCACCCAAAAACTAATGAACGGTCATGAAGTTTCTCTTCTCCTATTTGTTCTCTTTCAACAAGGGCCCAATGGTATGAAATCTTTCCTGCATAAAAAAAGCTTGGTGAAAAGCGATAAGAGAGGAGGTATTCAGCGTTAAATCCCATTCCATTATACTTTTCATTGTCAGTTTTATCTTGATGAATAATATAATTTCCATACACACTGATATATTCAATGGTTTTTTGAAAGTTAAATGCTTCTTGTAACACCCTAAACTGATAAGCTAAGCCTACTCCAATAATATTCATCACTTGAATATTATCCCCTCTGACAGTGTTGGCAACTGAATTTGGCTCACTCGATGAAGTTGTCCTTGGGTCTGCTATCGCATTGTATTTTGCATTGACTCTTTTGAGCTGCAATGCCCACCACAAGTTACGATAAGAGTCGGAGATTTTTTTTGAATAAGTAGCGGAAAACTCTTGAACCTTAGCTATATCTTCGTAATCATGTGACATACTGTAGGCAATACTGAGTCTATTTTTATCTTGAAATGTATAGTATGGAGAGGTTATGACACCACTATCTGTGTCGCGAGACTGAATAAGAGATTCATCTAAAAGAAACAGCTCTGGGGAAGTGTTTATTTCTTTTTCCGTAATATTATCTGGATATTCATTTTTGAGTAGGAATTCTGTGTTTCTTTCCTGATTAAAATTTTCTTGGGCCAAACCTATATTTGTTATAAAAAATAAAATATAGCTAATTTTGATTAGTCTTTTCATTCTACTACCAGCCTATCGAATTGTTCTCCTGCAAAATCATCAACTCCCATTAATGTTGCTAGAGTTAATTTTTCAAGCAAGTGTTCATACTTTGTGTTTTCAAGGTCAATCTTAGACTGAATGAGTTCATCGAGAACGTAATTGACGTCTGGGAAAGTGGTTTTGGATGCAATATAATTATCAATCGTTTTATCAAATGCTCTTTGTGCATTTTTTAATTCTTCCGATGTTGCCCGAAATTTTCGCTCGAGATAGTGGATTCTTGAATGAGTCATTCGGTTTGCGACCTCTGACTCTCTGCGAGCTTCTCTGAGTTTTATTTCACTTATCCTTTTATTATAAAAGGAAGTTTCTGTTTTTCTTGAGTTAAAAAAACCTCCACTGCCATATATTCTCCAAGACATGTTGAGGCTAGCAGCAACCTCGATATTCTTACTTTGATTAAATGTTCTGTAGGTATCCTCATAACCACTACTTGAAAAGCTTCGTTGATAGGTTCCTAGCTTAACTGAAAATTTGGGAAGGGGTAAGTTTTCCTTTCTCGCTTTTTGATAGCTTCGGCTAGAGTTTTTCATTTCAGCTTGAGCTTCTTTAATCAGTGGACTATTTTTTGCTACAAACCGTGAAGTATCTTGAATGTCTAAGCTTAGAGGTTTGTATTTTAGCTGATTGATAGGTTTAAACATTGTTTCAAGCTCATATCCTAGTATTTTAGCTAAAGACTCTTGAATTTTATAATATTGAAAGAGGCTTTCATGGTAATTTTTATGGGAGGCAAGAAAGAGTGACTTAGCTTGCAGAAATTCTTGGGACTTTACTTTTCCTAGTGTTAGTTTTTCTTTGGCAAGTCTATAAATAAATGAAGTATGGTTAAGACGTTTTTTATAGACTTGAACTATTTCCCGTTGCCTAGCGAGGTTGAAGTATTCAGCAATAATTTGAAAGCGTAATTCTCGTCTTTGTTCAACAAGACTTTCTTTTGTTCTTTCATATGTTTCTTGGGCATTGAGAAATTCGAGATAATCTTTTCCCCAATTAAACAAAGTATAATCTTCAATTTCTAAACCTATAGAGCCATGTGGGGTTTGTGGGGACTCAGCATTTAAGTCAGTATCGCGATAGAAGTTGTCTACATGATGGTCTGGATTTGTTTTCATTGTCAGGTTAATATTAGGAAAATAAAAATCATCCTTTGAATCTTGATAAGAAATTTCGTTGAGTTCAAATCGGTATTTCCTTATCATTTGGAGACTATTTTTTCTTAGACCCTCTTCAATGGCATCGCGAAGAGAAAGAACTCTTGCTTTGTTATTTAAATTTAAGTTAATTTTTTTATTACTGAAGTTCTCTTCAATTTCCTCGAGATCTTGGGCCATAAGATGACTAGACGGCATAAATAATAGGTAGCAAATGATAAATATATACATTTTTGTCCCAAATTAAACTTGTGTGCTAAAAAAGTCTAGCATCGTAAAATTAGGACGAAAAGAAAAAACTTTAGCTTAAAGAGTTATGCCAGGGCAGCCTTTTCTAACAATATTTTCTTCCATCGCTTTTATTCTAATTTGAGTTAAGCGGACGGTATTTTTTAATTGTGTTTTATTAAGTTTTAATCTTTGCTTGACCACTTCCTGATTGTCTTTAGCTCTTTCTCTTAGCTTTTCATTGCGCAATAACATTGTATTGAGCTTTTGTTGGTATTTGATTTTTTCATTTCTTTCTTGCAGTAGTGATTTACATCTTCTCGATATAATGGGGTCTTCTACTATAGTATTTGATGAGTTTTGGGACCACGAGTTTTTAGGGCCTATAAATATAATACAAATAATAATGCTGAAAATGATCTTCATAGATGTATTGTACAAGATCATATGGAAAATGATAGGGTGCAAAAATGACTTGATTTCTCTAGAGATAGACATGGCCATATGAAAGTATATTCGTTAAAATTTAGA
>LUMW01000657.1_pt1 | contig 12670 bp, 12 predicted proteins | sample 729761 | NCBI WGS metagenome assembly LUMW01 (sample SAMN03860302, study PRJNA289734) | marine metagenome | biome: seawater column; feature: ocean; material: water; isolation source: Red Sea water column Station 192 - depth 500m | place: Saudi Arabia: Red Sea | collected 2011-10-15 | depth 500 m
GATATTGGCAGCAACATTACCGGCCCCGCCGATACACTCAGTCATTGAATCGACCGAGACAACCGGTACTGGTGCTTCAGGAGATATTCTTGTGACGGATCCAGACCAGTACCGATCCAGCATGAGGTCTCCAACAACTAGAATCCGTTGTGAGGCTATCAGCGATGTCAGCGATTTACTCATGCTCTTTAAACTACATTCAATCAAATGGCTCTATATTCGACTACCACGGCCAACCCCACGGTAGGTGAATCCTGCTTCATTTAGCACCGCCGGATCATATATATTGCGGCCATCAAATATTATGGTGCCTTTCATGCGTTGTTTAACCTCCATCAGGTCCAGAGTCCTAAATACTTTCCATTCGGTCACTATAATGAGTCCATCTGCACCATTCAGTGCACTGTAACGGTCAGCCGAAAATGTAATTGTCGGGTTATCTCCAAACATCTCTTGGGCCTGGGCATTACAGATTGGGTCATAGGCGGTCACCGTCGATCCATTGGACTGCAGTTGTTCAATGACAGATAGACTTGGCGCTTCCCGCATATCATCTGTATTGGGCTTAAATGCAAGGCCCCACAACGCGAAATGCCGCCCTTGAATGTCACCCCCAAAGAAGCGCAATATTTTCTCAATAAGAACTTGTTTCTGAGCTGTGTTCACTTCATCAACTGCACTGAGTAGTCGACTATCGTATTCGTGAGCCTTGCCGACCTGATAAAGCGCTCGCACATCCTTAGGGAAGCAGGAACCTCCGTATCCACAGCCAGGGTAGATAAACTCATAACCAATTCTTGGGTCAGAGCCAATTCCACGCCTTACGGCCTCAATATCAGCCCCAACTCGATCAGCCAGGTTCGCTATTTCATTTATAAATGATATTTTAGTTGCCAGCATTGCATTGGCAGCATACTTTGTTAATTCCGCAGACCGTACATCCATAGAGACCATACGATCATGACTCCGATTGAATGGTAGATACAGATTACGCATCACCTCTTGGGCTCTGTGACTGTCGGAGCCAATGATGATTCGATCCGGTTTTAGGAAATCGGCAACTGCATCCCCTTCCTTGAGAAATTCAGGATTCGAGACAACATCGAACTCTAAAGAACAGTCTCGTTGCGAAAGTACACCAGCTATTTCCTCACGTACTGCATCACATGTACCCACCGGCACTGTAGACTTTGTAACCACCACGACATAATCTTCGATCCATTGGCCTATGGACCGTGCGGCAGCCCGTACATAGCCAAGATCTGCAGACCCGTCCGCCTTTTGTGGCGTACCCACTGCAATGAAAATCACATCCGCACCACAGATTCCACGCTCAACATCGTTGGTAAAGACCAGTCTCTTCGCGAGCAGGTTCGTTGTAACAATCTCCTCCAGGCCGGTTTCATGAATAGAGATCTTTCCCTCTGACAGATCAGTGATTTTCTTTTCATCGATATCAAGGCATGTGACGTAATTTCCAACATCAGCCAGACAAGCACCACTGACCAGACCTACATACCCTACCCCGATAACCGATACCTTCATTATGTACTCCAGATATACGACTCAACCAAAAGAAAGGGTGCCTGCAGGCACCCTTTCCGCCATGGTGCAATTTTATCAGTCGGACGTAACATCGATCTGTGTTTGCAACGGAGCATCCTTAACGACAATCACGCCTCGGTTAGCCTTAATGATCGTTAGTCCGATTCCACGAACCCCCACGAGTTCGTCGATAGAACCAAAGTCACCATGCTGTGCCCGATAATTCACAATCGCCTGAGCGAGCTTGGGTCCAATGCCGTGAATATTCTCAGCCAACTCACCGACATCAGCCAAATTAATATTGACTGTCCCGGCCGTGACGCCCGTCGACCACAACAAACCCAGTAACACGACTAAACAATAGTATTTCATCTTCATAATCTACGCTCCTTGTAGAATTGTACGAAAGGATTCACTGCGTCCTTGCAGTAATTACGAGTATCGTTAAGTGCCGGATTGACGTTCAATAGTCACACGTCACTTGCTATCTATCTATCTTTCCTGTAGGCAGTGGTGCTGCCCTCGATGGTCCCGTGCTGTTCCAGTTTTTACAGCCCGGACACTGCCAATGCATCGATTTGCCTTTAAACCCACAATTTCGACATTCATAGCTTCTCGTCTTTCCAAAAAGTACCGACACCAAATCTATCAGAAAATCCAGGCTCCGATCAGATCGATAATCGAACCCGTCACCGGTCCCCGACTCGATAAGGCCAGTTAGTGATTTCAGCGAGTCCGTGTTTCGCATCCAAGTCAATAAACGGTTACGGGCTTGGTTAGGCTGACCGATTTCAATGAGAAGATCGACCAATGTCATCATCAGTCGAACGTCATTGTTAAGTTCGATGCATCGTTCCAGAAATTTTCGATAGTCTGACAGTCGCCCTAGACTCTGGTAGCTCTGTCGAACGAGGCCAACTACATCCGTCAACATTTCGGGGTGCAGGTTTACTATTTTGGTCCATTCTCGTATTGCAAGCAGGTGCTCATTCTTAATCGCTCTGAGCCTTCCAGATTGCATCAACGCCCGGGTGCAGTTCCTTTCTGAGGTCAGCGCCTGATTAATAAACCCCGCACATTCCTGATACATTCCTGACGCCATTCGCTCCTCAGCAAGCTCGCAGTAATATTGCGCAAGCAGGCCAGTCAGGTCTTCACCGCTTGCTTCAGAGAGCCTCTTCGCGGAATCTATGGCATTATCCCACTCCTTCTCCTGTTCGTAGAGTTGTAATAATAGGCGGTAGGCTGATTCCGAATATTCAACAGCCTCAGCTACCTCAAGCAGCAAACTTTCTGCCCTATCAAACAATCCTGCCTTGTAATAATCCTGGCCCAGCTCATACAGCGCAAGAAGCCGCTGGTCAGGTTCTAGCCCACTCCTCGCGATCAGGTTCTGGTGGAGTTGGGTCGCCCTTTCTATTTCTCCTCGACGCCTGAAAAGATTTCCGAGGGCAAGCTGGATCTCGACTGTTTCCTCGTGGGTTTCCAAAGCACTGATCAACACATCAAGCGCCTTGTCTTGTTGCTCATTCAGCAGCAAATTAAGACTTTTAATGTAAGCCTGAGGTATGTCCGACCTTACAGTGCGAGGAGATCGACTGCCCCTCAGCGCAGCATACCATCCCGATGCAGCCGCCAATGGCAAGAGTAGCAGAAGCCAAGTCGGGTTCATGGTACTAACTGCCGCCCTTTTTTATTTGTTCGTATCCAGCTGAAGGATTGGATTCCAAGCGGCTCAGCTGTTTGACAACTTTTGTCAGACGTATTTTCAATTTTAGAAGAATCAGGCCGCTCGTGAATACTCCAAACAGGATGCCCACTCCAAGCGTAAGTAGCAAAAGAATCGCGATAGGACCGTCCCAGACCATTCCGAAATAGTAGTGAACCTTAATATCGTGTGGATTTTGAACAATGAAAGTGAATACAAACAAAAACAATACAATCGAAGCCGATAAATAGAAGACAACTTTCATTTGGCCGAGCAGTTCGAGGGTCCGTTACCGAACGGGGTTACCGGTCCTAGCTGTATCTGGTCCGTAGTCGATCAAGTCACCTGGCAAGAACTTCGACATTAGTCTTGGTTTTGTTGACTCGTTCTCTTAACAATCGCCCAGGCTTGAAATGTGGCACGTACTTGCCAGGTACTGACACTGATTCACCAGTCTTTGGATTCCGTCCGATACGCGGTGCCCTGTATCTTAATCCGATACTCCCAAACCCACGTATTTCGATACGATCTCCATCAACCAACGAGTTGCTCATATGCTCTAGAACAGCGTTAACAGAAGTTTCGATATCGCGCGGTGGCAAATGTATCTGTCCCGCTACTAGTCGTTCGATAAGATCGGATTTTGTCATCAATACAACTCGGTTATCAGTATCCTTTTAGTTATTAGTTATTAGTTATTAGTTATTAGTTATTAGTTATTAGTTATTAGTTATTAGCCTTTAACTTATCTCCTAGCGAGATGGTAGTTGAAGGTTTAATCGTGTACTCTTCTATCGCCTTCCCTTCTATCTCCATCTCCAGCGCTTTGACCGACAGTGTTATACGTCGAGTCTTACGTTCGATGCTGGTAACTCTCGCTTCAATTTCGGCGCCCGACTGCAACGCGTTGCGCGCATCTTCGACAAAGTCCCGCGACAGATCAGCTGCCCGGAGATAGCCTTCAACACCTTCCTCCAAACGGATTACCGCACCTTTTACATCTACGGTGTCAACAACGCCTTTCACTACAGACCCTTTGGGGTTGGCCGAAACATAGGCCCCGAAAGGATCCTCTTGAGCCTGTTTTATCCCCAATGATATGCGTTCTCGATCAGGGTCTACTGCCAGGACGACCGCAGTTACCTCGTCGCCCTTCTTAAATTCCCGGGTAATGTCTTCACCAGGACGGTCCCAGGACAAATCACTCAGATGAATAAGCCCGTCTATGCCACCATCCAGACCTATGAACACGCCGAAGTCAGTAATTGACCTGATTTGGCCCGTTATACGGTCATTTTTATTGTGCGTGGCTGCAAACTCTTCCCATGGATTGGGCGTACATTGTTTTATGCCCAACGATATCCGCCGCCGTTCAGAATCGATTTCGAGCACCTTGACTTCAACCTCATCTCCTAAGTGGCACACTTTACTTGGATGAACATTTTTGTTGGTCCAGTCCATTTCGGACACATGAACCAAGCCCTCAACACCCTCTTCCAGCTCAACAAAGACACCATAATCCGTAATATTAGTAATCTTGCCAAATATTCGAGTACCTTCTGGGTAACGTCGCGCTATATCTGCCCACGGATCTTCGCCGAGTTGCTTCAGTCCCAACGATACCCGGTTTCTCTCTCGATCGAATTTCAGCACCCGAACATCCAATTCCTGCCCAACTTCCAAAACATCTGATGGGTGTTTAACTCGCTTCCAGGCAATATCAGTAATATGTAGGAGCCCATCTAGCCCGCCGAGATTAACGAACGCACCGTAGTCTGTCAGGTTCTTGACGGTACCCTTCATTATTTGGCCTTCTTCAAGGTTTTGGAGCAATTCGACACGTTCCGCCTCCATTTCTTTCTCGACAACTGCCCGTCGGGAAACAACGACGTTATTCCTTACCCGATCCAGTTTTATCACCTTGAACTCAAGTTCTTTGTTCTCAAGAAAAACGGTGTCCGTCACCGGCCTGACATCTACCAGTGATCCGGGCAAGAAAGCTCTGACTTCGTCCATGGAAACTGTAAATCCGCCCTTAACTTTTCCAGTCAAAAAACCTTTCACAATCGATTGGTCGGCAAAAGCACTCTCCAGAACTTCCCACGACTTGGCTCTTCGGGCGCGCTCTCGAGACAGGCGGGTGTTTCCGTAGCCATCCTCGATTGTCTCTATGGCGACTTCTACTCGATCACCGATGTTGACCTGAACAGCACCCTCAGTGTCCCTAAACTGAGAGGCTGGAATTTCAGACTCTGACTTAAGGCCGGCATTAACAATAACGTAATCACCGTTTATATCGACAACTTCAGCCTCAATTACTGCACCAGGCTTCATTTCAGAGCTGCTTAAGCTCTCTTCCAGTAGTTCTGCAAAGCTTTCTGACATAGTGTGGATTCTAGGCTTTCGCCCAATCTTCTCAAGGAGTTAGTGGTTAGTATTCAACCGGAGGACACTCCGGATCTGTGATTCGACCATACGTTAGATATCAAAGAAAGATTCATGGCGTATATCATTGATCTACCTAGGTGGATAGCCTCTACCTTTGTTGGTGCAAGTGTTTTACCTATTATTGCCCTGGGCCAGTTTGGCTGTAAGTAGATCATCAACTTTCTTGACAACTTGATCAATTCCAATTTCGGACGTATCTAAGATGACTGCATCCTTCGCGGGTTCCAAGGGCGAAACTGCCCGGTTTCTGTCCTTTTCATCGCGAACTGATACTTCCTGTTCAACGGTGGCTAGGGTAGCACTAAAACCCTTTTCCATCAACTGTTTATAGCGCCTTAGTGCCCTGACTCTGAGTGTTCCCGTTAGAAACACTTTGAGTGTCGCATCCGGAAACACCACGGTCCCCATATCCCTGCCATCTGCGACCAAACCGGGTGCCTGTCGCTCAAACCGCTGTCTGGTGATCAAACATTCCCGGACAGGCTGTTTGGACGCGTAAGTCGAGGCCGCCAATCCAGCATCGGGACTTCGTAGGGCTGTTGTGACATCATTGCCATTCACCAAGATACCAACCTCACCGGTTTTGTTTACAGCAAAATCGAAATTAGTCTCTGCTAAAACCCGTTGGATGCCGGGTAAATCATCGGGTAATACTCCTAACTGCTGAGCTCTGAAGGCGAACGCCCGGTATAGTGCGCCGCTATCGAGAATCCGCCAATGCCGGAGAATAGCAATCCGACTGGCAACCGTCCCTTTACCACTTCCTCCTGGCCCGTCTAAGGCCAAAACTGGCACCTCAGCCACGAGGGGACCCGCTTTTTTCGTATATTTGCAGACCGATCGATGCTGCCAGCTCGACAAAACCTGGAAATGACGTTCTTACGTTTAGCGTATCTTTAATGCAGATCGAACCGGAAACAACCAGTCCAGCAATCGCGAATGCCATCGCTATTCGATGATCCGAACGGCTATTTACCTCTCCGGGCAATATCTCACCTCCGGTTACTGAATATCCATCGGGACGCTCCTCTACCGAGATTCCTAATTCGTTTAGCCCAGAGACTATCGACCGAATCCGGTCACTTTCTTTAACCCTGAGTTCTTCCGCCCCATGCAGTATTGTCTTCCCACGCGCACAAGCAGCTGCAATTGACAAGATGGGAAACTCGTCAATCGCTCGTGCCACTTGATGGGTCTCGATGTTGACACCCCTTAACGGGGTCGAACTCACCACCAGATCCGCTGTGGGTTCCCCGCATATCGTATTCTCGTTCAAGTAAACGATACTGGCCCCCATTTCCTGGAGAATTTCAATCACGCCTGTTCTGGTAGAGTTTACACCGACATTTTTCAGAATAAGCTCGGATTCAACGGCGATCACCGCACCAACTATAAAGAATGCAGCGGATGACAAATCCCCCGGTACCACCACCTTCGCACCCGCCAATTCCTTTCCGCCAATAACACTGATCCAATCACCTTGTTGCGAAATAGAATGCCCAAAGCCTCTTAGCATTCGCTCCGTATGGTCACGAGTCTGTTCTGGTTCTTTTACCCGACTGGCCCCATCGGCATATAGTGCCGCCAAAAGAAATGCTGACTTGACCTGCGCGCTGGCGACTGGCATTACATAATCGACACTATTAAGTCGCTTAACCGGCTTTATTTCAATCGGTGGATAACCCGTGTTCTGTACGGAGATATCGGCACCCAGGGCAGCCAGCGGTTCAACTACCCGAGACATGGGCCGTTGACTCAGAGAGTCATCTCCTACCAATGTCGATGGAAAAGATTGTCCTGCCAGAACACCGGCCATTAAACGCATCGCGGTGCCTGAGTTCCCCATGTTCAACGGCTGCCCCGGGTCTTTCAGTCCATATAGGCCGACACCTTCGATTACTATTCCTCCCTCTTTATGATGGTCTATCCTTACTCCCATCCTGCGCAATGCGTCCACAGTTGCAAGAACATCTTCACTCTCTAACAACCCCTTAATCATCGTGCGTCCCTGCGCGATCGCCCCAAGGATTACCGCGCGGTGACTGATTGATTTATCACCTGGTACGGAAATTGATCCTCTTAGCACGCCTGGACCGTTGATGATGAATGAGTTCATGCTCAAACACGCAGATCTCGCTACGAGCGCCTGTCCTTGATTCGCTTGCGCGCCCTATTTGCATGTTTGAACAGCTCCTCCAAAGCAGGTGAATCGGAGCGGCCTATTAAACCAGCCAAATCATCTATTGCGCTCGAATATTCCGTCAACCGCTGCAATATCGCTTGTTTATTGCTTAGAAATATGTCCCGCCACATCACGGGATCACCGGATGCAACTCGAGTAATATCGTAGAACCCCCCCGCTGACAGGTCGAAACAATCCTTTGAATTTTTCTGCCGTGATAGCAGATCCACTAGAATAAATGCTAATGCGTGTGGGAGATGGCTGGTCAGTGCCAGCAGTTCGTCGTGAACTGAAGGCTCCATCAAAACAACCTCAGCGCCGATCGTCTCCCACATATCTTTTACTGTTGATATCGCTTCAGCAGCTGTATTAGCCATCGGAGTGAGTATAGTTCGATGGCCATGAAACAAACTTTCTGATGCCGCATCAACACCGCTTTTTTCTTTACCTGCTATCGGATGACCCGGTACAAAATTGACGATCTTGTCACCGAGATCCCTCACTGCCGCATCAACTATAGACGCTTTCACACTACCGGCATCGGTAACAATCGTAGTGTCTCCTAGACACGGCTTGAGTTCGTGAAAAATCGATGCGATTGAGTTCACGGGTGACGTGAGAATCACCACTTCTGCCCGCTCCACCGCAACATCTAGATCCAGTGACCAACTGTCTATAACCCCGAGCGCCTGGGCCCGTTGAAGAGTGCGCTCTCTACGCCCAAATCCTGTGACGTGGCCCACGGCATTTTCGCTACGGAGTGCCTTGGCGACTGACCCACCGATCAAACCAACCCCGATAATGGTAAGGTGATGTATCAACTTGTTCTTCGATCAGGGTAATGACTAAACTGGTCGCGAGTATCTATGACGATAACGCAATAGCCATTGCCTCGATCATCTTTTCGTTCTCGTGAGGCAAGCCGACTGTTACTCTCAAGTGATTCGGCAGCCCATAGTTTGCAACAGGACGCACGATCACACCTTGTTTTAGCATCGATTCATACACCGGGTCCGCCGGTCGCGCTAGATTTACACAAACAAAATTACCCGCTGAAGGAAAATAGTCAAGGCCAAGTTCTGAAAAACCAGCATAGATTCTGTTTCTACCCTTGGTATTGAGACGCCGACTTTCAGCAAGAAACTCGGAATCATCCAGCGCGAGTCGTGCCGCTGCAAGTCCAAAACTATTGACGTTGAACGGTTGTCGCACTCGATTCAGCAAATCTGCTATAGCAGGTGATGACACGCTGTAGCCAACTCGCATTCCGGCCAGTCCGTAAATCTTCGAAAATGTCCTTGTCGAAACGAGAAATGGGTACTTGTTGAGCAGATCTATTGCATTTGGGAAATCTTGGCCTTCGCAGTATTCATAATAGGCCTCATCAATGACGACTATGGTGGTTGCCGGCACGAGGTCAAGAAATGAAAGCAGGGCTTTTGATTCTACCCAAGTACCGGTTGGATTATTGGGATTTGCTATAAAAACTATTTTTGTATCTTTATTAATTGCTTCCAACATTGCCTGAAGGTCATGACCCCAATCTTTAGCTTCAACTTCTATACCTTCTGCACCTAAAGCCCTAACAATAAGTGGATAAACAGCAAAAGCATATTTTGAATATATTGCGTTATCTTTCGGGCTTAAAAAACATCTAGCTACAAACTCAATAATATCGTTAGACCCGTTGCCTAAAGTTAGAACTGACATATCGACTGAATGTTTTGAACTAAGTGCTTCCTTCAATCGAAATCCATTACCGTCGGGGTAACGATGAATTCCAGAAATTACTTGTTCTAAAGTTGTTAAAACTTTAGGACTAGGACCTAGAGGACTTTCATTACTTGCTAACTTTACGGCATTTTTTATTCCATATTCTCTTTCTAAATCTTCAATCGGCTTGCCAGGTTCATAAGGAGTGAGACTCTTAATACTAGAATTAATTAAATCCTTAATTTCTAAATCCATTTTTTATTTCACAGAATTTGGGTAAGAACCTAATAGTTTTATTTCAGAATTAGTTGCAGATAGTTCATCTAACAAGCTCTTTACTTTTTTATCGTTCTTATGCCCCTCAAAATCAAAAAAGAAAGAATAATGCCATTTATCTATTTTTGAAGGTCTGTAAGTTATGTGAGTAAGATTCAAACCATTTTCTTGTATAGGTTTCAATAAATTATATAAAGCACCTGACTCATTCTTGGTAGTGACCAAAAGAGAAGTTTTATCTTCTCCTGTACTTTCAACTTCTTGCGATCCAACAACTATAAAACGAGTTGTATTGTCAGAATAATCTTCTATATTGTTTTTTAATATCTCTAGTCCATATTTTTCTGAAGCCAAGGACCCTGCTATAGCGAGTATTCCAGAATTTTCTTTAGCATTCTTGGCTGCTTGAGCATTACTGGATACAGAAACTCTTTTCACATCTGGACAATAAGAATCCAACCAATTTTTACACTGTGCTAGAGTTTGTTCATGAGCGTGTATTTCAAATCCTTTCGTGGGGAAAGCTTGGTTTGATCCCATCAAACTGTGATGAATTAACATTTCCACTTCACCACAAATTTTTAAATTGAAATCTGCTAGACAATCTAAAGTCTGATTAATGGGACCTTCTGTAGAGTTTTCTATTGGGACTATTCCGTAATCACTAGTGCCATCAGTTACTGCTTTGAAGACATCTTTTATTGTTTCTGTAGCGGATTTATTAACTGAACTACCAAAATTTTTCTTTACTGCAGAATCTGAGTAAGTCCCTTCGGGTCCTAAAAAAGCTACATCTAGTTCATCTTCTTGAGCCCTACAGCTAGAAATTATTTCTTTAAAAATATTGGATATTTGTTCTTCGTTTAAAGGTCCAGGGTTATTCTTTTTTAAATTTCTTAGAATAGTAGCTTCCCTTTCGGGCTTGTAAATAACTTTATCTTCTTTGGCTTCACCTGCTTCTATAGCTAGAGAAGATCTTTGATTTATTAATTTCAGAAGTTCTGCATCTAACTCATTAATCTTTTCTCTAATTCTTTTTAGTTCTTTCTTGTTTGACATAAAAACTATAGATTCTCTTTTTCAAAGAGTTTCATAAACTCTATAAGATCGTCTACTCCTTCTTCCGGCATGGCATTGTAAATGCTAGCTCTCATACCTCCTACTGATCTATGGCCTTTTAAAGCTAAAAAGCCGTTATTAGATGAGTCTGTTAAAAATTTGCTGTTTAATTCTTCTTTTTCCAGTAAAAAAGGTATGTTCATAATAGATCTAGAAGATTCTTCAATTTTATTTGAATAAAAATCAGATTTATCTATGAATTCATATAATTTCTTTGCTTTTCTTTCATTTACTTGGCCAATTGCCTTCACTCCGCCCTTGCCTTTAAGCCATTTAAAAACTTTACCTGCCACATACCATGAAAATGTTGGTGGAGTGTTATACATTGAAGAACTTTCATCCAACTTAAAATAATTCATAGGTGACGGAGTAATTTCTTGTGCAGAACCTAGTAATTCTTTATCGACTATGACAAAACCCAGTCCTGCAGGACCAATATTTTTTTGGGCTCCACCGTAGAGTAACCCAAAAGATTCTATGTCTACATATTCAGAAAGAATACTTGAAGAAAAATCTGCAACGATTGGGATGTCTTCTTTATCAACTTTACGTATAGCAATTCCTCCGATAGTTTCGTTTGGAGTAATGTGAATATAATCCTGTTTATCCGATAACTCCCAAGTTGATTGAGGAGGAAAAAAAGAAAAATTATCTTCTTCTGAACTAGCGGCTATTTTTACATTAGTATATTTTTTAGCTTCTTGAATCGAAAGACGAGCCCAATGACCTGAATTTACATAGCTTACTTCTCCAGTAGGACTAGATAGATTTAATGGAACTGCTGAATTTTGTAAAGTAGCCCCGCCGTGAGTAAATAAAACTGCGTAAGTACTTGGAATAGTTAGTAAATCACGAAAATCTTGCTCTGCTTCAACAGCAATTTCATTGTACTCATCAGTTCTGTGACTGATTTCCAATACTGAAAGGCCCCTACCTTTCCAATCTAGTAATTCTTCTTTGACTTCCTCTAAGACACTTGTTGGAAGAGTTGCAGGACCGGCACCAAAGTTATATTTTCTATTGTTACGCATTATCTATAAATTCTTCACTTATAGGCGCTAAACTTACTAACTTTTCTCCTTCTTTTAATCTAATAACAGTCACTCCTTGAGTGTTTCTTCCAATGACATTTATCTCTGAAACTTTAGTTCTAACTAACATCCCTTTATTGGTTATCAACATAACTTGATCTTCATCAGAAACCTGAGCTGCTCCAATTAGTTGGCCATTACGTTCTGAGGTTTGCATGGCTATAACTCCTTTAGCTCCTCTTTTCGTCTTTCTAAAATCACTTGATACAGATCTCTTCCCATATCCATTTAAAGAAATAACTTCCTGATCTTTATCAAGTTTAATGCCTCTTACTCCCTGAGCGCTTCTGCCCATAGATCTTACTTCTGATTCTGAAAAATGAGCAGCCTTTCCAGCATTGGAAACCAACATAACAAACTTTTTACCATTGGTTACCGTACTTCCAACCAACTCATCATCGGCAACAAGAGTAATAGCCCTCTTCCCGCCTTTTCTTTGATTAGAAAATTCGGTTAAAGGAGTTTTTTTGACGGTACCTGATTTAGTGGCCATTAAAACAAAATTCCCGTCCTTATAATTATCCACGGGTACCATACTTGTAATGCGTTCACCTTTGTTAAGTTGAATCAAATTAACTAAAGGACGTC